>Ga0172377_10008504_pt1 | contig 10528 bp, 7 predicted proteins | sample Pumphouse3metaG_FD_119749 | JGI IMG/M metagenome (GOLD analysis project Ga0172377, IMG submission 119749) | Leachate microbial communities from a municipal landfill in Southern Ontario, Canada - Pumphouse #3 metaG | ecosystem: Engineered > Solid waste > Landfill > Unclassified | place: Canada... | reverse complement strand
GGGAGGTAGGAGCAAGAAGATACGAAGAGCCCTCAGTCAGGGGAACCACAGGAGAACCAACAAGAGCAGCAAATGCTCTTCGTTTCTCCTCAAGAGCGAAGGTGAAGATATCTTTTGCCGAGTAACCGGTCACCCGTTTGAAGGCAGGGGAAAGGCCAAAGAATGGAAAGGCTGCAAACCTGCGGTTGATCTCCAGGAAGCTTTCAATGCCGTAGTTCCGGATGAGATGCTCCACCATCAGATAGCCGGTGATGTAGATGCGAGAGGAGGGGGTGAAGGGTCCATTGTATGCTCCCTGGGAGAGGCTCCACAGGTTTCCTTCCTCCAGGGAGCGTTGGTAGGTCAGGGCAAAGGATGCATCATCGCCTCTTCCCCCATCGGCGAACTCGGTTTCCGTATAGGTGGTGATGCCTTCGATCCACCACCCCGGCATGAAGACGGTGCTCAGCGAAGTAACTCCAGGACCAAGAAAACGCAAGTATTTGGCAGGCCCCACATACGAGCCCAGATGCAAGTAGTGAGTCAATTCATGGACAAAGAGGCTGTAGAGCCAATCAGAAGCACGGGAGCCAAGAAAGCGGTCCTCGGGACTGGTGAGATAGAGATAGACAGCGTTCGGAAAGGTGGTATAGTAGCCGTTTGCCCAAGCAGTCCGCCCGGAGAGGATTACGGGAACTTTCGCTTTTTCCGTATAGGAGAGAAACAGCGCAAGCTCTTCATACACCTCATCTGCAAAGGAAGCGAGGTGCCGGGCATGCTCCAGATCCTGTTGCTCAAAGATGATTCTGGTATGCTCAGTCTCCATCTGCTGCCAAGAGGCAGAGAGGGGGAGAAGACAAAAGAGAATCAGGAGCAGGAGGGCAGGCAGTCGATACTTCATACAAATACTCCTGCCCTACTCTACCCCATGCAAGTGATATCCGTCCATGTCAGAAGGTGGAGCTTGCCTGCTTTTCCTGATTCCTCTCCCAACTCATCCCAGGTTTCTATTCAAACGAAGGAAGGGTGAATGAAACCGTATTTGAGTTTACGGTAAAGATTACTGTCTCTGCGTCTTCATCTCCATATCTACCGCTGGCATAGAATGTAATAGTAGTTGGATCTGTAGGAAGATCATCACCTGTCACTGTAGCAGTATACGTAATCGTCACATTGTAATCTGCGTACGTATCCTCATTTTCATCATCCTGGAATTCAGCATACGTGATTCCCGTCAAAGTCAGTGTTCCTGTTACTGTTGCACCATCATGAATATACTGGGGTGTCAATCCAAGGTATAGGAAAACGTTGCCCGATGCGTATCGCCAGGATCTGCAGTGCTTGCATCTTCCAATTCACCCATCGTCATGAAGAACTCAATCAACAGTTTCTGATCAGCATTCAGCGAAGCATAGACCGTTGCAAAATCCGATCCTCCCGATCCTCCTGACCGCTCGAATCATCATTGGGGCTATCCTCACATCCCACGACCAATACCAGTGCCATCAGTACAATACAAATCCACAGAAATCGCTTGTTCATTCCAGCCCTCCGGTAGTGTTTCCGGACCCAGGGGAATATATCCTCTGCCAATAGTCAGTATTTCTAGGCTTTCAGAGATATCACCATTGGCAATGTAGTGAAGGGCGTTTTTGGCATTTCTTTTTATTATATTGTTTTAAAAGTTTCCTAAAGTAACATACCCTGTCCAATGGACAGGGTATGCAATAAGGATTTGGTTGATCTGCTTCCGTTTAGGCGATGGTTCTGATCCAGCCCTTGGGTCCCTCGATCCTTCCCATCTGGATGCCGGTGAGCGTATCGTAGAGCTGTTGGGTGACAGGACCCATCTTCTCCATACCGCTGGGCATCTCGATGACACCGCTCTTGGTGGTGATGGAACCGATGGGAGAGATGACTGCCGCAGTTCCGCAGAGTCCGCCTTCGGCAAACTCCGAAACTTCCTCCAAACTCACCGGACGTTCCTCGGTCTCAAGATGCAGGTACTCTTTGGCAACATACATCAGAGACCTTCTGGTGATGGAAGGAAGAATGGTATCGCTCTTGGGGGTGACCACCTTGTTGTCCTTGGTGATGAAGATGAAGTTTGCCCCACCAGTCTCTTCTACATAGGTCTGGGTTGCAGCATCAAGATAGACGTTCTCGGCAAAGCCTTTCGCTTTGGCATCATAGCCGGCGTAGAGACTCATCGCGTAGTTCAATCCGCCCTTGATATGTCCGGTCCCCCTGGGGGCAGCACGGTCATACTCACTGACCTGCAGTTTCAACGGCTTGATCCCACTCTTGAAGTAGGGACCGACAGGAGTGCAGAACATACGGAAGGTATACTCGGGAGCCGGAGCAACCCCGATGACAGGACCACTACCAAACAAGAAGGGCCTGATATAGAGCGTAGCACCACTGCCGTAGGGGGGAACATAGGCAAGATTTGCCCTCACAAGCTGGTCAAGCCCATCAAGAAACTGCTCGATGGGAACCGGAGGCATGAGAAGACGCGCTGCCGTATCATACATGCGCTGGGCATTCAGGTCAGGCCGGAAGGTTACCACTCTCCCATCAACAGTAGTATAGGCCTTCAGCCCTTCAAAACAGGTCTGGGCATACTGGAGAACTCCGGCGCTCTCACTAATGGATACATTCGCATCCTCTACGAGGGAACCTTCATCCCAACTATTGTTTTTCCAGTAGGAAACATACCGTTTGTCGGTCTTGGTGTAGGTGAAACCAAGACTGCCCCAATCAATGTTTTTCTTTTCCATATCCCAATCCTTCGGTCAGAAGCGACCCTCGAGCGACATATATTGGGAGCAATTGTACAACTTCATATACATTTCGTCTATTTATATGCATGTTTTTTGCATAAAAACAAGGAAAAAGAGAAGCATTCCCGCTTCTCTTCGCCTTCATCAAACCTTAGTTTTTTGCTTCCAAACAATGAAGCATTACCTCATGCATGCAGTCTTTGTGGGCAAAATGCTCCTTCTGAGAGCACGTTGTACATCAGATTACAAACTCCGAAGCCAGACCCTCATCTCTTCGTCTTTTCCTCTGTTTCCCCATTGGAAATAGGGAATTGCCTTCAGCCTGACCTTGGATCTCTGCCGTTCCTTCATCGGTGCATAGAGGCTGTCGAGAGAGATGGTTTCCCTATATCCATCGAAAAGGATGCACGTAGCGGAAACCGATTGTATCGTTTCTTTCCCAAGCTCAAAAGACCCTTGTGGATCCAGCAGCAACTCCTGCAATTCCGGACCGTTGTCAAATTCTTCCAAGCAATACACCAGCGGGCCGCGCATCAGGGCTGCTTTTCCACAATACGCTTGTACCCTGCTATCAGCTTGGACAACTCTGACCGGCATTTCAAACAAAACTGCAACAGTATCGGAGGTTGTCCACATCCGATCGAGAACGATATAGCCTTCCTCCAGAGCGTATGTGTCATCCTTGATCCCATTTATGCGGATCTCCCAGCCATCACACCAACCTGGCTTTCGAAGCAAAAGAGAAAAACGTTGGGGCTCAGCCATCTCCAGGGAAAACCGGATATCCCCATCCCATGGATACGTGGTGGTTTGCCGGAGCAAGAACCTACTCCCTCCTACCATCAGGTCTACCTCAGACGCAATGTACTGGTGAACGTAGAGACGGGTGCCCGAAACACTGTAGAGATAGCTCCCGATCGAGCCGATCAAACGAGCAATGTTCGTTGGACAACATGCACAGTCGAACCACCCCACCCGATGCGTAAGGACATGCTCCATATCCTGTCTGTATGCTGTTATCTGCGGCTTGGTCTCCAATGGATTCACATAAAAATAGTTTTTCCCGTCCAAGGAGATACCACTCAGCGCCCCATTGTAGATCTCCTTCTCCACCATATCTGCATAGCGGCTGTCAGCATCGATGAGTGACATCCTCCACGCCCAAAACACCACCCCTATCGAAGCGCAGGTCTCGGTATATCCGCGATCAGGGGGAGATCATAATCAACGGTGAAACGCTCCCCATGACTCTGGGAACCAATGCCCCCGGTTATATAGATACGTTTTTGTTCCAGATTATCCCAAAGCAGCTTCAGGGTTTCCCATAGCTCCGGCTCTCTGGTTCTCCGGTATTGGTCAGCAATCCCGGCATACAAATAGACTGCACGAACAGCATGGCCGGTTACCGTATCCATTTCCCGAATAGGTTTGTCGGCAATCAGGTAGTCAGAATCAAGCCATCTGGTTTTGGGCTTCTTTCCTTCTTTTGCGATACTCCCTGTACCATCCTTTTGGGGAACTCCCCTGATATTCATGAAGTAGTCCGCCAAATCCTTGTAGCGGTCATCTCCGGATGCATCTGCCAAACGATAGAGCGCCAATTCAATTTCCGGATGGCCGTCGTACGCATGAAGCTTCCCTTCCTCCACCCCAAATTCTTCGGTGATCAAATCGGCGTACCGGATCATGACATCCATCAGCTTCCGTTTGCCGGTAACCTGATAATATGCAACTGATGCCTCCATCAGATGCCCGGCGCAATACAGTTCATGCCCCATCGCAAGATCGGTCCACCGTTGCTCAATACCCTTGGCTGTGTAGTAGGTATTCACATAGCCATTGCTGTGCTGGCTCTTTTCAATCAGCCTCACCAGTTCATCAATCGTGTTCTCCAACGCTTCGTTTGGAGAAAATACCAACGAATAGGCAGCAGCCTCAATCCATTTCGCAACGTCACTATCCTGAAAGATCGTCCCTTCAGGCACACCTTCCATTTCTCTCGCAGCAATCCTGAAATTTTCCACCGCATGACTCAAGGGAACATCTTTGGTGCGGTTGTTCAGGGTATCCCACTGATAGGGGATAATTGCGTGAGCCAGCAACCGATTCCTGTCTTCCCATAAGCCTGCAAGCAATTTCACGCTTTTGAGGTCCACGCCCATATGTTTATTATTCATTATCACTTATCCTTTTATTCCACCCAAGGTCAAGCCGGAAATAAAAAATTTCTGGGCACTGAAGAACAACACTATCAACGGTAAGATCGTAAGCGTTGCTGCTGCCATGAGCACTCCCCATGGGGTGTAGTATGTAGAGATGAACGTCCTGATCCCGATGGCAAGCGTGAACTTCTCCCTATCGTTCAAAAACAGCAGAGGTCCCATGAAATCATTCCAGGTGAACATAAATTGGAATATTGCGACCACTGCCATCGCTGGTTTTGCCAAAGGCAATATGATTTTGGCGATGATGAGCGGGTAATTTGCACCATCCATGAATGCAGCCTCATCAAAATCCCTGGGTATTGTCCTGAGAAACTGGCAAAGCATGAAAATGAAAAAGGCATTGCCAAAGAAGGCAGGAACAATCAGGGGGAAAAAGGTATTGATCTTGCCAAACCAGTTCCATTCAATAAACAGAGGTATCAATTGAACGTAGGCTGGAAGCATGAGCGTCCCGATGCTCAGGGAGAACATGAGCTTTCTTCCCTTGAATTCAATCCGAGTGAGGCCGTATGCAATCATGAGGTTCGAAATCAGCGCGCCAAAAATATTGAACGTCACCACAAAGATGGTATTTGCATAGAATTTAGCAAAGGGTACCATGGTAAAGACCTCGGCATAATTCTGAAAACGTATCTTTTTCGGAAAGAAAATCAACGGCAGTTTGAACATATCCTCCGTTGACATGAGGGAACTCCGGACCAACCAGAGCAGTGGAATCAGACAGCATATTGCACCTGATACCAGACAGAGATACGTGAGAACAACAGCACCAGTTCTTCTTGTCTTCATCATCGGTCCCCCTCATAGTATGTCCAGTGACAAGAAGTCTTGAAAATTACCAAGGAGATGAGAAGGGTCAGGATGAACAAGACCCATGCCATAGCGTTTGCAACACCCATCTTCCCGTATTTGAATGCATTATTGTAGATATGCAACACAAAGCTTAAGGAAGAGTTGACAGGTCCGCCTCCAGTCATGATATAGGGTTCCACGAAGAGCTGAAGGCACTTGATCATATTGACAATCATGTTGTAGAGGATGATGGGGCTGAGAAGCGGAATGATCACAAACCGGAACTTATGCCAATAGCGTCCTCCATCTATCTCGACTGCCTCCAGCAAGTCCTTGGGAATGCCCTGCAAACCAGCCAGAAAGATGATGATGATGTTCCCTACATTCCAGATGTTCATGATGGTAAGGCTAGGAATCACCATGTGCCTGCTGTCAATCCATTGCACACGATTGAGGCCAACGGAATGCAACAGGTAATTGATCAAGCCATACTGGCTGTTGAACAACCAAAGCCACATCACTGATGAAACGACAATGGGAATAAGCGAGGGAAGATAGAAAATGGTGCGGAAGGCTCGTTTTCCCCTCACCTGCGTGTTCAGCAAAAGAGCACCCCCCAAGGCAATGATCATCTGGAGGGGAACACTGAGAACAGTGAAATACAAGGTGTTCCGAACGGATTTCAGGAAGAGTTCATCCTCTGTGAATATCGTGATGTAGTTCTTCAACCCTACGAATTCCGCTTTGCTGAGCATATCCCATTCGGTTAGACTCGTCCATAAACTCAACCCCATTGGGAATGCTACCCAAAGTGTCAAACCAAGACAGAGAGGCGAGATGAGTATCCAGCCCCACAGGGTTTGTCGTTTGGTATTAAAGCCCATCTTGGCACCAGTCATGAGAAACCTCCATCTTAACCAGGAGCTGCCCCGGAAAGGAGCAGCTCCCCAATGCTCAATAGGTACCTTGGAGCAAGCCGGATTTCCTGATTTTCCCAGCGGCTTCAGTCAATGCTTCTTTTGCAGTCTTTTCACCGATCCAGATGCTCTCAACTGCAGAATTCAGGTAATCACCCCAAATCTGATTGATGTTCTTGATCATGATCGGTTCGTTGACTGCGACTGCCATGGAGTCTACCACAGCTTCCTTGAACCCTTCTGGATGTACATCATTGTCCAGCCATTTTGCCAAATCTTCGGCATCAGTATAATAGGACATTTTCGTAGGCATCCAAAGCCCTGAAGTATAGAGGTCAAGTGTCTTGGAAGGATCCATCATCCATTTCTGCAAAGCCCAGGCTTCTTCGGGATGTTTTGTGGAATTGAAGACAACATTGACACCACTTACATAGAGCTGTGCCGGCTTCTTCATGATGGGAAGGGCTGCCACCCCATAGTCAAAACTCTTCATTGTTCCGAGTTCCAGCAAAGTCCACTGCCCAGTCACATAGAATCCCAACTGGCCATTGGCCAACATGGTCATCGGGGAAACACTTGTGCCACCGGTAACAAGAGGCATCACATGATGCACATTCATCAGATCAGACAAGTTCTGGAATGCTTCGATGGCTTCCGGCTTGTCGACATACACCGTTTTCCCATCAGAGCCGATGATATCCCCACCATTGCTCCACACACTCGGGTAATACATTGCAGACCACAAGTCATAACTCACGCCGAATCGTGTGATGTCCTTGGCATTGAAACCCGGATCACCAGGATGGTTTCCCTTGCTGTCGACGGTAATCTTCTTCAGATTGGTCACAAACTCATCCCACGACCATGCGTTCCGGTAGTCGGTTGGAGGAATCGGGACCCCCGCATCCTCAAGGACTTTCTTGTTGTACCACATGACCTGGCACTCAGCTGCCGAATATGCCCCGTACGTATTCCCCTGGATCTTCAGCCAAGTCTGAGGCAAGTAGGAGTCATCCATGCCATCACGGGCAATCAAATCATCCAATTTGAGGAAATAGCCATTCTCGGCATAATTTCCGAATTCTTCCGGTCTGAAATAGCCTACATCAGGCAACGTGTTGGAGACCGCCAATGCCTTCATCTTTGCATTATACGTTGAACCATCGAGATCTCCGGGAAGATACATGGGTTCTACCTTGATGGTAGGATTGGCTGCTTCGAATTCGGACAAAGCTTGCTTAACCGCCGCATCTTCAGCTGGACTTCCCCAGTAGATATACTTCAGATTGACTTGATCAGAAGCAGTTGCTTTCTGCCCATTCGCAAAACAAAGGCCTGCACTTATGAGAAAGAGAATACAGGCAATGACCAAAAACTTGCTTTTCATAGGATCCTCCTTTTGGATTCTAAGTAATTAAAGCATTACAAATTATAAACCAATAGAGAAAGAATCATGATATTATATGCAAAAATCCTACTTTTTTTGAGGTTCATTATGGAGTTTGTTTTCATCCCAAATCTTTCGGAACTTCAAGCTGAGAATTGCGGCATCGCCATCCTGAGCCCAGGTTGGATTCACAAAAAACGCAATCTGAGCACCTCTGTTCTCATCCTGGGCCACCAAGGCAAGGTGAGCATTCAGGAAGAGTCGGAGATGTACTGTATCCAACCTTCATCATTCTGCCTCCTTTCGGAGGGAAGAAACCACTGGGGAGCTGAGGAGCTCCAAGAGAAAGCACGGTACTATTGGATACATTTCAAAACAAAGGAGGCCCCACAATTCCTCTCGGAAAAAGAAGCCTTGCTCATCATCAATAATCCAGAAATCGCCAGATCCAGGTTGCATGATGCTCTGCTGTTGCCGAGATACATGGACACGATCAACACCAATGTAGTGAGAGAATTGTTCCACGCACTTCTCTATGAACAGGAAAACAAGTGTTTCACTGAGCAGAAGTATCAAGCAACCGTAAAGCTGTTGCTGATTTCCCTCAATGAGACGGTGATGGATATCATCAACAATTCAAAAAAGAACGAGAACAACAAGAGCATCGTGAACAAAGTCATCCAGTTGGTGTATGAGAATCTTTCAGATCCTGGATTTTCGGTAAAACGGTTGGCAGACACCCTGTGCTATAATCCAGACTACCTGAACCGGCATTTCAAATCACTGATGAAACGATCGCTGATAGAATACATCATAGACAAAAGGATTGAGCATTCGCTTGTTGCCCTGATTGATAGTGACAAGACAATTTCAGCAATTGCAGAGGATTCCGGTTTCTCATCCTATAGGGATTTTGTCCACCAATTCAAGCGCAGAAAGGATATGACCCCCTCCAACTACCGGAACTACCATAGGATGCTTCATATCACCAACAGCTGATACCCGGACCTTGGACCCTTATGCGAAGTGTTGTGAACCCCTCCGGGAACTCGCTGATACACCAATGCAACAGAAGGTCTCCTGCTCAACCCTTCACAGCCCCAATCATGATGCCCTTGACGAAATAGCGCTGCAGGAAGGGATAGAGGATGATGATGGGGAGCGTGCTGGTGATGATCACCGCACTCTTGATCGAGATGGCTATGGTGCTCTTGTCCCCTGCCCCTGCTGCATCTCCCACCATGCTGGTTCCCGTCACGATATTGCGCAGGAAAAGCATCACCGGGAACTGGCTGCTCTTGAGATAAATCAGGCCATTGAACCAGTCGTTCCAGAAGAAAACAGCCGTATACAGGCCAACCGTTGCCAGGGCTGCGGTGGAGAGCGGGAGTATGATCTTGCGCAAGATTCCAAAATAGTCCAGCCCATCGATGATCGCAGCCTCCTCCAAATCCATCGGAATGGACTTGAAGAAGTTGATCAGCAGGATCAGGTTGAACTGATTGATCGCAAACGGAAGCAACATGGCAAGACGGGTGTTGGTCAACCGCAAAGAGGATACCAAGAGGTAGTTGGGGATCAAGCCACCGCTGAAGAACATGGAGAAGATCACCAGACGCATGATCAGATGCGTCCCTTTCAGGCTCTTCTTGCTCAGCGGATAGGCAAACAGAATCATCATCACCAGGCTGATGGCTGTTCCCACTATCGTATAGAAGAACGTGTTTCCGTAGGCACGGAAGAAGTTGGGATAGGAGAAAATCTGCTTGTACGCCTCCAGCGTCACCTCCTTGGGGATGAGAAACACCTCATTGTTGATGATCGAGCGGGGACTGGAGATGGAGAGCGCAAGCATGTAGATGAACGGAATCAGACACGCTGCAAGGGTGAAGATCATCACCAGATAGACAACAGTGGAAAAGAGCAGCGAAGAGCGGGTTCGGTAGGTACGCATATCAGTACACCCCCTCGCCGGTCAGCTTGCGGCTCAAGGCGTTTGAGGAGGAAACCAGAATCACCCCGATGATACCGCTGAACAAGCCGATGGCAGTTGCATAGCTGTAGTTCTGGTTTGCCAAACCGGTGCGATACACCAGCGTATCGATGATGTCACTGACCATGCTGTTGTCCGGTGTGTAGAGCAGGAGTACCTTCTCAAAGCCCAAGGAGAGCAACCGACCCACATTGAGGATGAGCATCACCATGATGGTCGGCATGATCGAGGGGATGGTCACATAGAAAATCTGCTGGGTGCGCGAGGCCCCGTCTATGGTAGCCGCCTCATAGAGGTCGGCAGGAATGGCGGTGATGGCAGCCAGATAGATGATGGCAGTCCAGCCGGTATACTGCCAGGTATCCACCAGAATGTAGATGATGCGGAAGAACCTCGCTTCGTTCATGAAGTAGATGGCTTCCTGGCTGAACAGCCGTTGTCTGAGTATGTTG
>Ga0172377_10008502_pt1 | contig 10528 bp, 6 predicted proteins | sample Pumphouse3metaG_FD_119749 | JGI IMG/M metagenome (GOLD analysis project Ga0172377, IMG submission 119749) | Leachate microbial communities from a municipal landfill in Southern Ontario, Canada - Pumphouse #3 metaG | ecosystem: Engineered > Solid waste > Landfill > Unclassified | place: Canada... | reverse complement strand
GCGGATTCTTGGAAAGGCGGGTATGAGACGTATAAGCGCAATTTCAATAACCTCAGAACAATGAGCCTTCAGGCACTGCAGGAAAAACCGGATATGATCATATGGTCTGAGACTGCGTTCGTTCCTTCGGTATACTGGCATACGACTTATAAGACTGATGAAGAGACGGGCAAACTGGTCGACGAGTTTGTGGCGTTCGGTAAATCACTGCCCGTTCCCTTACTCACGGGGAATCCTGAAGGTTTAGTGAAGGACGAAAGCAAGCCTCCGCTTAATGAAGACGGAAGCTGGAACCGAAAAGACTACAATACGGTTATCATGTTTGAAAACGGAGAGATAAAAGAGACCTACCGAAAACAGCATCTCGTACCGTTTACCGAACACTTTCCGTATGAGAAGCAGATGCCCTGGCTATATAATCTTCTCCTTGCCAACGATTATAATTGGTGGGAAACCGGATATGATCCTGTCGTGTTCGAAACCGATTCGGGCGTTACATTTTCGACTCCGATCTGCTTCGAGGACGTGTTCGGGTATCTGACTGCCGGATTCGTCCGCAACGGGGCAGACGTGATTGTCAACATGACGAACGATAGCTGGTCCGGAGCCGTATCGGCGGAAATGCAGCATCTTGCCATGGCGGTATTCAGATCCGTCGAGACTAAGAAAACTACGGTACGGGGCACAAACTCGGGCATGACGTGCGTCATCGAACCGAGTGGAAAGATCGTCGACCCGATGAAGCCGTTCACGAAGGGATGGAAGATATATGATGTGCCGGTCTTCACCAACGAGGACGATACGCTTTATACTCGACATGACGATTGGTTTGCCTTTGTGACGATTTATCTCTCATTCGGACTTTTAGCAATCGGAGCCGTACGAGCTCTCCTCTATCATATTCGTGCGAAACAAAAGAAGTAGTAACAAATCATGGATTATACGAATGTCTCGCTTTTTATTATCGGTACTGAACTGACTCGCGGAATCATAGCCGACCGGCACGGCCAGCTGATGGCCAATGAGTTGACTCATCTCGGCTATCATGTCAACAGAATCGTCATCGTTCCCGACGATGGTACGCTCGGTACCGTATTACGACAATGCCTTCAGGAAAGCGACATCGTTATCCTAACCGGTGGTCTCGGACCTACCAGCGACGACATGACTCGCTCGCTTGTAGCGTCGATTGCGCAAGTAGAACTAGTGAAAGACGAACAGTCCTATCAGGATTTGTACAAACGTATCGGTGATAGAATCAATGGTTCGAACAGCAGACAGGTTTACTTCCCTAAGGGATTTAGGCCGATTATTAATCCCAAAGGTACCGCTCCTGGCTTTACCGGTATAATTCCGTTTGAAAAGAACGAAAAGAAATGCGAGATTCTGTGCTATGCGATGCCAGGGCCTCCGGTTGAAATGCACGAGATGTTTTATAAACGCGTATTGCCGGAATTAGCGCTCTTGTCGGGACATCAGGATTACGAACGCGATGAATTTTCTACTTTCCTGATTCCCGAGTCCAAACTAGAAGAAGCCTGTGCTCTCGGAGCCGAAGAAGGACTTCAGTGGGGAACAAGAGTCCAGGAATACCGAATCAGTCTCTATATCTCAGGAGGCAGCAAAGAACGCAGATTGTCGATGAAGCAGCATATCGAGGCGATTGTAGGAATCGGTTTGGTCGAAGAAGGCGATCTTGAAGCAGTAGACATCCTCTCGCGTTACCTTGAAGACCATCATCTGACAATCAGCTGTGCCGAATCGTGTACCGGTGGTTTGGTTTCGAAATTACTTACCGATCGACCTGGCAGTTCCAAGTGGTTCTGGGGGAGTGCGGTCAGCTACGCCAACGATGCAAAGATGGACATGCTGCACGTGGATAAATCTATTATCGATACCGACGGAGCAGTCTCCGCCCGCTGTGTCGAAGCGATGGCCGAGGGAATCCGCAGACAATCGGATAGCGATTGTGCGATTGCTATTTCGGGCATTGCGGGTCCAGACGGCGGTACCGATGAGAAACCTGTCGGATTAATTTGGTTTGGTTTTGCCTCAAAAACGCAGCCGGTAGTATCTGTAAAAGTTAAAATTAGTTCGTTCGGACGGGCTTCTGTACGTAGAAGAGCTGCGGTTGCCGCTTGTTTGTTAGCTTTCAGTTACCTGAACGGTATCGATTTGCTTGACAGGGTGCGAAGCTGGCAATATATTTAATGTATCCTGCAGGACAAACTGTATTGTTTCTATTTTTCAAAGCGGGTGTTCCTGCGTATTCATACAAAACCATACGGCATTTTTGTTTTAGCACATGCCAGATCGCATTCGTTGCGACGTTTGGAGATTTTCAATGACATCTGAATATGAACAAGGTCCGGAGTTGTTCGATACTCCGCAACCGGTTGTGGTGGAGACATCACAAGAGCGTAAAAGCCCAAGACGGATTATCCGTCGCCGGGTACTCGAGTCCTCTGCCCAGCAAGTTGTGGTGAAGGTAAAACAAAGTGACAAGGTTCCTTCCGAGCCGATAGTTGCTACAATGGTCGAACAACCCCAACTGGTTGTCGAAAAGCCACCCGTTAAGGTTGAAGAACCTCAACAGCCGGTAAAAAAACGGAGAGGACGTCCTCCGCGAGCCGCTAAGGAACAAGTGAAAGAACCTGCAGCGGTGGTGGATAATCCGAAAGAGATCTCTATACCACCCGTTCAGGAAGAAAAACCTAAGAGCGAACCTAGTGTGGCTGCAGCAAGCGAACCGGCGGTTGTCGTTTCTCCCGCCCCGTCACCGTCGAACGGCAATGTTATCAATTCCGCCCAACCGAAAACTATCGGACAGTCTCAATACGGCAACCGGCAGAGAAACCAGCAGAATCACAATGCGAATCAACGTAATAACCGACAGAAGCAGCACCAGAAGAACAACTACCAGCAGCGTAGTCCGAACAAGAACCAGTTCCCCCAAGTAGAAGAAATTCCCGTTGACCAATTGGAAGAGAATCCCGATGCTCCGCGTATCACGGTCAACGATCTGTCGATGATGAATATGCATGCATTGCGTCAGAAAGCAGCCGAGTACGGATTGAGTGAAGATTTTCTTCAGGATTTGAAAAAACAGGAAATCATCGTTGAGATTCTGAAAGCACATACCGCATCCAAAGGGGTCATTTTTGCCTACGGGTCGCTCGAAATACTCCCGGACGGGTATGGATTCCTTCGCTCTCCGCAAAATAATTATCTGAGCGGACCAGAAGACATTTACATCTCTCCGTCCCAGATAAAACTGTTTAATCTTAAAACCGGAGATACGGTCGAGGGACAAATCAGGTCCCCCAGAGATGCCGAACGATTTTTTGCAATGATGCGTGTTCAAACAATCAACTACGACACACCTGCAGTAGCAAAGACAAGAGTCTCGTTCGACAGTCTTACGCCGCTGTATCCGGATGTCAGATTGAATCTTGAAACGGAGGAAGGAGATATCTCGACCCGTATCATCAACTTGTTTTGTCCGATCGGAAAAGGTCAGCGGTCGCTTATCGTTGCTCCTCCCCGAGCCGGTAAGACGATCCTTATGCAAAAGATCGCCAATGCCATCAGCGCCAATCATCCCGAGGTCTACCTTATGGTGCTGTTGATTGACGAACGGCCCGAAGAAGTCACCGATATGCGTCGTACGGTTCACGGAGAAGTTATCGCCTCGACCTTTGACGAGCAGGCTACCCGACACGTATCGGTTGCAGAAATGGTAATCGAGAAAGCTAAACGGTTAGTCGAGCACAAGCGCGATGTAGTAATTCTTCTCGATAATATTACACGTCTGGCCAGAGCCTATAACCAGACAGTCCCAGCTTCAGGGAAGATTCTTTCGGGAGGTGTCGATTCTAACGCACTGCACAAGCCAAAAAGATTTTTAGGAGCAGCAAGAAATATCGAGCACGGTGGAAGTCTTACGATTATTGCCTCAGCCCTGATCGAGACTGGGTCCAGAATGGACGAAGTAATATTCGAAGAGTTCAAGGGAACCGGAAATAATGAAATCGTACTCGACAGGAGAATGTCTGAACGCCGTTTGTTTCCTGCACTCAACATTAAGAAATCAGGTACGCGCCGTGAAGACTTATTATTGACGGCGGAAGAAAACGCTAAGATCTGGGCGTTGAGAAATGCCATCAATCCGATGGATGATATCGAGATGACCGAACTCCTGATTGACAAAATGAAGAAAACAAAGAATAATGAAGCGTTTTTACGCTCCATGAATACCGGTGTTGTGTAAGATCGACGGTTTTGGAGCAAGCGATGAAATGAATTCTTCTGTCAAGGCACTGACCGTAGCAGAAGAGGCAACATAGAACCATTGGAGGAATCGTATGAAAGAGGGCATCCACCCCAAATATGAACTGACGAAAATCACGTGTGCTTGCGGCAACGTATTCGAAACCAAGTCGACTGTTAAGAATCTGGAGGTTGAAATCTGCAGTGCATGCCACCCGTTCTTCACCGGGACCCAGAAGCTGGTCGATACGACCGGAAGAGTCGAACGATTCAAGAAAAAATACGGGATTTCCGACTAATTTTCAAATATTAGGATTTCTGGTACACAAGCCGCTCCTTTTGTGGAGCGGTTTTTTTATTGCAATCCCTTTGATATTGACCTAAGATTGAACAATAAAAGCGATATGAAGGACATAAACGAATTACATCAGTCGGAATTTGAAATAAAACCTCAGGTCATCGTGGTTGTCCCAGGCATTCATACGTTGTTGGGAGAATTTTCCGATTATTGCAAAGGATTCAGTCTCTGCGGAGCTTCACCCCATACCTTGGAAGTCGCCGCATCGTTGAGAAACGACCAAAATGCACGTCTGATCTCGAGTCAGCAGAACGACCGCAAGCGGTTTAACATCCAAAACCTGAAATATCGTCGTGAAGACCGATGGGCGAACTACGCGAAAGGTGTGATGGCAACCTTTTCAAAACGCGGCTATACAGTATCGGGAATCAATATTTCGATTACAGGAAGTCTGTTGAAACACGAGGGGAATATCCTTTCCTCTGCCATCTGCATGGGATGTGCCATGGCAATGAACCATTTGTTCGACATCCACCTACCACTTGATGAGATTGCCTCAATCGCATATCTGTCTTATTCTTCCTTCTGTGGCGAACACGGGCGGTTTATCACGTTTTTAGCAATGGCAAATGCACGTGAAGCTTCTCTCATGCTATTCAATGTCCAACATCTTACTTGGGAATATATCCCGTTCCCTCCGCTTTCGTCTCCAATCGTGTCACTTATCGTGGAAAGTAAAATTTCTCCGTATGCGCTTCGTGAAGAATTGTCAATTAAGCATCGCGAGAGCAAATTGGTTTTTGAAAAGCTAAGGATTTTATTCCCGACCGGGTTGTTACGCGACATTCCTGACCAAGAAATCAAAGATTCGTCCGTACCGCTGAGCGAGGATGAGAAGCGTTCTTGCATGTACGTCCTTTCGGAGAGCCGCCTTGCGCGTGAAGGTGCGCGTCTGCTTGCACAAAATGATATGGTGATGTATGGTAAGGTCTTGAATAAGGTGCAGACTGGACTGCGGGATGCATTCGAAGTAACCTGTCCGGAGGTAGACTGGCTGACGAAACGAGCAGTAGAACTCCAGGGATGCCTAGGTGCGGCGATGATAACCACCGGTTCGAGCGGAACCGTTATGGTACTGCTTCCGCAAGATCTGATTGCTGCCTATACGCAACGGATGGAGGAATACGAGCATATATTTGGATTCCGCCCCAAATGGTCGGTGTATCAGCCGAAAGGGGCTGCCAGAATTGTCTCGGAAGAATAATGGTTATATTACTTACCAATGATGATGGATATCAAGCCGAAGGCCTGACGACCCTGGAATCTGTGTTGTCGAAGGCCGGTCACGAAATCTGGGTCTGCGCTCCGTCCGAACAACGCAGCGCACAATCCCATGCGATGACCTTGCGCGGCAAAATTAGATTCGTTCGATATGGAGAGCGGCATTATCATTGCAGTGGAACTCCAGCCGATTGCATATTATATGGATTTACCGGAGGAACGATTTCTGTGAAACCCGATCTGGTCATTTCAGGAATCAATCACGGATATAATGCAAGTACCGATATCATTTATTCCGGAACCATCGGAGCGGCACGCGAGGCAATTCTCAGAGGTGTCAATGCGATTGCCATGTCTGCGCGTATCGATCATCTTACCGGGCAGTATCACTTTGAAGCCGCCGCCCAATTTCTCGCCGACCACCTTCAAGAGTTCTTGCCTTTGTGTTCAAGCGAAGTACTGTTGAATATCAACGTACCTCCCAATCCATCGGGCAAGTGGAGAGTCGGACGAATCGGATTATTGGATTACTTTGATGTTGTAGAGAAGACCGCTTCCTCAAAATCCACGTTATTCGATGCCTCTTCAACCAAACTCGGTTTAGCATACGGAAGCGAAGACGATGAAGTCCTGCATATCGGTGAGGAACTGCTTCTTACCTTAGCCGAAGGAAAACCATCTGAAATTATCGATACGGGCGAACTCACCGATTACATGATTCTGACTGAAGGCGATATCAGTATTACCCCACTTCAAGTACTTCCTGCCATACATGAGGCCGCATTCGCCTCGCTGAGTGCGATGCAAAGGGAGCATCTCTGATGTTCAAGCTGCTTGCAAAATCCTGGGAGCACAAATGCAATAGATGCGGACTCTGCTGTCATGAGAAAGTGATTATCGGAGACGAAGTCTTGCTCGATCTCAATACACATTGCGAGCATTATGATCCAAAGAAACATAGCTGTAAAATTTATATCGAAAGGCTGACGCTACATCGGCGTTGTCGAAAAATTACCCCGTTTCACGCGATGTTTGCCCGATACCTGCCTGACGAATGCGCATATGTTCAATGGGCGCGAAGTCGGCATCTTCGTTTTGCGCTGAAACGACGAATTCGGTTTGTACAGGGGGACCGCGGCGATTCGCTCTCCGATGGAGAAGCTCTCTTCGGCACGCAATCATAGGTATCGGTGGATGCCTCCGGGAGGTTTTTACCTTGACGGTAGGGATATTGGCCAGTAATTTCTATGCGAAGAGAGTAATAGATGAAATCAGTATATATGGATAATAATGCGACCACCATGATTGCCGAAGAAGTGCTTTCGGCGATGAATCGTGTCTCGCATCTTTTTGGGAATCCTTCGAGCATGCACGCTTGCGGAAGAGAAGCTTCAAAGGCGGTAGAACATGCCCGTCGCCAGGTAGCCGAACTGATCGGAGCCGGCGAGGATGAAATCATATTCACCAGCGGCGGAACGGAATCGGATAATACCGTGTTTTCCCTTGCACGCGAACTCATCGATTCCGGAAGTCCGAGAAATCGTATCGTCACCTCGGTAATCGAACATCCTGCAATAATCGAGACCTGTAAATATCTCGGCACTAAAGGGTACAAGATTGATTTTGCCCCGGTAGATAGAACGGGGAAGGTTGACCTGGGGCAGTTACAGAATCTTATCGATGATGACGTACTATTGGTCTCGATTATGATGGGCAACAACGAAACGGGTACGATTCAGGATATCGAGACAATCAGTGCGATGGCAAAAAGCAAGGGGGCTTTATTCCATACCGACGCCGTGCAGGCAATCGGAAAGCTTTTTATCGATGTTCATGCGCTGAATATAGACTACCTGAGCCTTTCTGCACATAAATTCTACGGACCGAAGGGCGTTGGGGCATTATATGTGCGTAAGGGCGCACCGTTCGAGACGTATGTGAAGGGCGGCCATCAGGAAGAGGGACGCAGAGCCGGCACCTATAACACCCAGTCGATCGTCGGACTCGGGGAAGCTGCCCGGTTGGCAAGCGAATCGTTGGAAGAGGAACGCACTAAATTGTGGGCGATGCGAGAGCGATTGCGCGAAGGGATTTTAACATCGATTCCCAATGTCACGGTAAACGGGCATCCGAGTGATTGCCTTCCGGGGACACTGAACGTCTCTTTCTCGTCTGCCGAGGGAGAATCGATTCTTCTTATGCTGGATTTGAACGGGATTGCCGTATCGACAGGATCAGCATGTGCAACCGGTTCGCTCGAACCGTCGTACGTTTTGCTTGCTTCGGGTTTGGATATCGAACTGGCGCACGGATCGATTCGATTCAGTCTCGGTCGGTACAACACCTTTGAAGATGTCGATTATGTACTTGAAACATTGCCGCCGATTATCAAGCGGTTGAGGGGGATTTCTACAAGATGAGCGGTTTTACCAACGATTGGGTATATACGGATACGGTGAAAGACCACTTTATGCATCCGAGAAACGTATGGGAAGACGATACGTTTGCATACGACGGATTCGGTCAGGTCGGTTCGCTTGCGTGCGGCGACCAGATGAGGGTTGGCATCGTAGTCTCGGATGGAAAGATAACCGATCTCAAGTGGCAGACCTACGGATGTGCAAGTGCGATAGCCAGTACTTCGATGATGTCTGAAATCGTAATAGGGATGACTTTGGAAGAGGCATATCACCTGACACCATCCATGATTACCGATCGATTAGGCGGTCTGCCGCAGCACAAATTCCATTGTTCGGTCTTAGGAGATAAAGCGCTGAGAGCGGCTATCGACAACTATCTAGAAACACACGGAATGGATAATCCCTATAAGAAAAACGTGGCGAAAATCATCTGCGAATGCAAGGGAATCACCGATCAGCAAATCGAAGAACTCGTAAAGACAAAACAAGCTGTTACGCTCGACCAGTTACGCGATATTACACAATTCGGTACGGTTTGCGGAAAATGCCGCTATCGGGTATATCAGCTGTTCGAAGAGTACAAGCACATCTACAACGTCTGAACAGTCGTTTTCTATGTAGCGTTGAACTCACTGCCTCCGATAAATTCCCGAAGCAGAGAGTCGGTAGGTACGTGATCTGCGGGAATCGGATAGACATTTTCCAAGAATGCCAAAAGTCTTCGCGCAATCGGATATGCGTCGTGTGAATCGGGTTTGACAGTTTTAAGCAACGGTTCGGCATAGGGTTTTAGGACTGCCAATTCGTATTCAAGAGCCGAATTTATCATGATGTCTGCCTGATTCTGATACGGAAAGATGTGTAGTGCTTCACCGCGTTCGACCGAAGGCCACATGAGCAACGTCGTTTCAGCAGAGGTTCCGCGGGTTCTGTTGTCTCGAACTATGCGTCTGATGATGCGGTTGTCGGTAGTCGAAATCCTGTTATGGTCGTCAAGGTTCAGTTGCGTTAAAGCCGATATATAAATCTTGAACGTGGTTTTTCGATCGATATTGGGAATCAATGCAGGATTCAGGGCGTGGATTCCTTCGATTACTAAGATAGTATTTTCCTTCAACGTTAGCGTTTCGCCTGTCCAGTACCGTTTTCCGTTTCCTTTAAAATCGAAGCGAGGCAGCTCTACCGTCTTGCCGGCGTAAAGATCGTGTAGATTCTGGCGGAACAGGTCCAGATCTAGAGCTTCGAGTGCTTCGAGATCGGGATTACCGTTTTCATCCTTCGGGGCTTCTGATTTCGGTCTGTAATAATTATCCAGAGATATCTGTACGGGATCATGACCGAGCAGTCTAAGCTGTAGAGCCAGGCGTTTTGAGAATGTCGTCTTTCCTGAAGAAGAGGGGCCTGCGATAAATACGACTTTAACCGCTCCCTTTTCTACTACATGGTCGGCTGTCTCTGAAATTTTTCGATGCTGGAGATCTTCGTTCATTCTGATAAAAGTCGCTATCTCGTTCGAACCGCAAATTGCATTCATCGCTCCGAGGCAGTCGACCTTCAGGATATTCCCCCACATCTTGTACTCCCTGAAAACCGAGAAAAGCAACGGATTGTCCTTGAAAGCATCCATGTGCAGATAATTTTTAGAATGCGGATATCGCAGCAGCAAACCTCGATCACCGTATTGGCGTAAGTCCCAAAGCGAAACCAGAGAAGTCCTAGGTAGAAGCGGTTCATAGCTGATATCGAGATAGTTGGCGCACCGGTACAATGTAAGGGTCGGATCGTTACGGTACGTGAGCAATGTCGCGGTTGCAGAAAATCCTACTTTGTTAAAATATGCAAGCGCGTCCCGATACGATAGCACTTCGCGTTCGATCAAAAGGTTCTGTCTCACCAAATCCTGCATACGTTCCCTGAGTGCAACGATATCCTTTTGTTCGATTGCATAGATATCTTCGTACGTAAAGTAATATCCGTCGCCCAGCGAATGCCCGATTACCAGTCTTCGCTCGGGAAACAGCTGCCGGCTCGCCATCGCCAGCAGATAGCTCATCGTATGACGGTACATCCGTTTGCCTAGATCGGAAAAAAGAAGCTGGAATTCCAAAACCACATCCGTTTTTAATCGAGCGGAAAACGGGAGTAGTTCGTTATCCGCCCGTATGCCGACTACCGGATTGTCGATATAGTTTAATTGTTCCGTATCTAATCCGAAACACCGTATCAGGCATTCTTCGACCGTGATTCCCGAAGGAACCTG
>Ga0172377_10008498_pt1 | contig 10530 bp, 6 predicted proteins | sample Pumphouse3metaG_FD_119749 | JGI IMG/M metagenome (GOLD analysis project Ga0172377, IMG submission 119749) | Leachate microbial communities from a municipal landfill in Southern Ontario, Canada - Pumphouse #3 metaG | ecosystem: Engineered > Solid waste > Landfill > Unclassified | place: Canada... | reverse complement strand
CTCAAACGGTACTGAGCTTGCCTTTAGAAATCCAGCTGGAAACTGGGATGTTAGAAGAACCAACAATTATAAAGAAAAGTTTGAAATAGGTAAGACTTACAGACTTAAAGTCGCGGTAACGGACAATTACTATTTCTACTTTATTAATGATGAATTAATGTTTGTAGCTTATGAGAGAGGCTACCGTGATAATGGTGTCTTTGGCCTTCATGTAAACGGCTGTAAGGTTGCCTTTGATAATATTGTTATCGAGTCATACAACTCAGCTGACTATAAAGAATTTGAAGAAATAGCGGTTCAGGAGGTTAGTCCGATCTTGCCCCGTGTAGTAGCTCATAGAGGCAATTCTTCAGTTGCACCGGAAAATACTCTTGCAGCTATCCAGTCTGCTATCGATGTCGGTGCGGATATGGTAGAGATCGACGTTTATGCTACAAAAGACGGTGAAATCGTCCTTCTTCACGATGGAACTCTCGACCGCACAACAAACGGCAGAGGTTCAGTGCAAAACTTTACCCTTGCACAGTTAAAGGAGCTAGATGCAGGTTCTTGGAAAAACGCAAGATACGCAGGTGAGAAAATCCCAACTTTGCAAGAAGCACTTCTTCTAGCAAAAGATCAGATCCGTGTAGTGATTGAGTTAAAAACTGTGGGACAGGAGCTTAAGGTTAGAGATATTGTTGAAGAACTTGGAATGAAAGGTCAGGTAGCAGTTATTTCCTTCCACACCGCTGCTATTCGCACATTCCGTCAAATAGCTTCAGATATCCCAGCTGCGATTTTAATAGGAAGCGCTAATTCTTACGCTGATATTGAGCGTATCGCAAAGTCTGCTAACACTAATATTCTTGACTTGGCACATAGTCTAGTCGATAAAGAGTCTGCGGTTTACTTTATTGAGAGAGGTTATTCGATCTGGGCGTGGACAGTTAATAATGAAGCTATAATGGAACGAATGGCTGAATGTGGTGTAACTGTTTTAACTACTGATGTACCAGTAACAGCTTTAAAGACTTTAAGAACCGTAAAAGACTAATGAAAATGGGGCGGTCTGTCCGCCTCATTTTTACCTACAATAAACACAGATATTTGTTGCAGGGGGTTTAGTAAATGCTTTTTTTGACACTGCTACTCGTTTTTCTGCTACCTTGTGGAGTCCTTGCAGAGTCTGTAAATCTTGCACATACAAAGCCATATGTTATAAATATTAATTCGGAGTCATCTTATGCTGATTACAAGGCTAGTGAACTAACCGATGGTAAGCGTGGCCTTAACAGTATCTTCAATGCAGCATGGCAAGGTCATTCAAAAAAGGAATACCGCATTGTCGTGGTAGATTTAGGAGCCACATATCAGATAGACAGAGTTGATATTGGTTTTTTACAAGATGAAAGTTCTAATGTTTGGATTCCAGGAAGCTTAACACTTGCAGTATCAAATGATGCTCAAGCGTGGCAGGTTGTTACTGAAACAAACTATTCAACAGAAACCCTCACTCGAGAGAATCAGATAGCTATCCGCAGTATAGATGGAAACAAGGCTGCTGGTAGGTATGTTGCAATTTACTTTAAAGTTAGCTTTTGGGTCTTTCTAGACGAAGTTGAGATATTCGGACACCCTGTAGCATTAGCTAACAAAACGTCCAAATCAACTCTTGAGGATATCGATTTTAATGCACTGTATCACGAGTTAATTAATCACTTCAACGTGGCCTACTATGAGGTAGCAGAAGGGGACCTGATGAGAGTATCTGAAGAAACAGGCGGAGCTCATGATATTCTTTTAGTCTATGACCAAGCATCAGGTGTAATATGGAATGAGATGTATGCTTACCCATACGTCGCCTACCTTGATGAAAACCTTAAGGCGCAGGACTGGTTCTTTGACACCTTTCTTTTTCTAGCCTTATCTGCCCCTAGTGGACGAAACTTTGAAGCTTATAGTATAGCAGACAAGTACGATTGGTATTGGTGGTTAGAGAGGGTATTTAGTACAGGTGGAGGATTTGATGCCTTTAATAGAGCTGTAAAGAGAGCAGGAGAGGAACTTGGAGATACAGAGTACAAAGCCAAAGTGATTGTCATGATACCTTACCCTGCTGAAGTTCCAAACCGTCCTTTTGATGATAAAAAGCCAGGCTTTTTGAACCCTCAGATTGTAGGAACGGAGGAAGCCGTTAAAAACCGCCTGCAGGTTGTCAAAGACTATATTGAAGAGGTGCTTTCTCGTTTTGATGAAAAAGACTATGATAGATTAGAGTTAATTGGGTTTTATTGGCTTGCAGAAAACCTAGATAGAGATAGTCTAGACAGACTTTACCTACCAGGGATCGGTGATTTTCTTAGAAAGCAGGACCTTAGATTCTACTGGATTCCATGGTATTTAGCTCCAGGATATAGTGAGTGGAGAGAGCTTGGTTTTGATGCTGTGATGATGCAACCAAACTACATGTTTGCTGAGGTCCCCAATAAATCTAGGTTTATCTTTTCAGCAGCAGAGGCGAAAAAATACCAGATCGGTCTAGAATTTGAAGCTGATCCTAAGATTTTGCGAAGTGCGGAAGAAAGAGAACTCTACTATGACTATTTTAGGGCAGCAAACACTTTAGGATATGGCAATGATATCTTGCGAGGATACTACCAAGATGTAGTGTTATACTATCAAGCAGCACACAGTAAAGATCCTGAGATCAGACGAATCTACGATTCAACTTATGATTTTATAAAAGGATTGTACACAGAAAAGTTTGAGTAAAAAACCGCCAATGGCGGTTTTTTACTTTGCTATGTGAATAATGTTTGTTTCTGCAAGGATGCTTTTTTGACGATTTTATCAGCCTTCTAAGGTATAAAGAAAAAATCTAGGTGTTTAAGCTTCTAGAAGATAAAAAGACCAGGAAAAGTCCAAAAGGAACAACTACCTATTAAAGATTGGTCTAAAGAAAATCGTGAAGGTTCCTAAAGAAGGCTCAAGTACTTTGAAGGCACAGACCTAGATGCAAATATTGCCTTTCTTAGGTAAATTCTAGTTACCACAATGTGTTTTTTGATTTTAAAAAGTAATTGCTTAAACTGCTGTATTAGCGTCAAAATCTTTGCAAGCTTAAAACTAGCAAGCCTAGGTATTAGTACCTATTTTACTGCCCTGCAATTAGGCAAAGAAGAAAAAGTGCAGGACTATTAATGAATCAGTAGTAATTTTTATAAATAAGGTTAAGTTCTTGTACTATTACTACTCAATGAAATGGCTAGACATTAAAAGGCTAGCAATTAGAAATAGCAGGGGGAGTTTACCATCGATTCACACTTTCTATTGCCGATCGGCGATATGACTGTCGCCATCTCTAGTGCAACTGATCTTATTGATGCTCGTTTAAACGGACACAACAAAAGGGTAGCCTTTATTGCAAGTCAAATTAGTGAATGTTTAGGACTATCCTATGACGACCAGATAGATGTGATTCTTAGTGGTTTTCTTCATGATGTAGGTATTATAGGTTTAAAAGACACCTCGTGTTTGTTTGAATTAGATAAAGAGGACTCTATCCATGCTGACGTGGGGCACAAACTTTTAACGACGATTCCAGAACTAAAAAAGCTAGCCATTATCGTTAGAGGTCATCACGTGCCTTATGAAAAAAGTGAAGTGCAAAGTGATGAGGCTTTCAAATCCCAGCTGATCAATCTAGCAGACCGTATAGACATTGTTTTGGACTACAATAGAGAGCCACTTAGTCAGAGAGAGGCAATCTTGAAGTGGATTAATTCCAAAAAAGGCTCAAGGTTTCACCCGGAAATTGTGCAAGCTTTCAATCAGCTATCTGGCATTGAAGCATTTTGGTTTCACCTTTTTGCTGGGGATTTTGACGAAGAGCTTTTAGAAAAAGCAAATAATAGGACTCTTCGCCTTGATACTAAAGGATTATTGCGGTTTGGTAAATTTTTCAGCCAAATGATCGACTTTAGAAGCCCATTTACTGCAACTCACTCAAGCGGCGTAGCAGCTACTGCGGTGTTTTTAGCCCAAAAAAACGGTTTTCAGCATAAGGATCAGACCTTAATGAGAATAGCCGGCTATCTCCATGATGTTGGTAAACTTGCTGTGCCAAATACAATCTTAGAGAAAAACGGTAAATTAACTAAAGAAGAGTTCAATGTGATTAAAAGCCATACCTATTACACCAAGAGTATTCTCGGGAAAATAAAAGACTTTCAACAGATCTCAATCTGGGCTTCTTTGCACCATGAAAGATTAGATGGTACTGGTTACCCCTTCCACCTACAGGGGCAAAGTATTCCTCTTGGTTCAAGGATTATGGCCATTGCTGATATTTTCACCGCTTTAAATGAAGATAGGCCTTATCGGGAGGGCGTTTTAAAAGGCGATGTTATAAGAATCTTAACAGATATGGCAGAGCGCGGTGGTATCGATATCGAACTTACTAACCTCGCACTTAAGCACTACGATGAACTAAGTGAAATCTGTCATTTTGAACAAAAAACGGCTAGAAAAGAATATCAGGCTTTTTGGGCTGTTAGTTAATTTTGAAATTGGCATTAGACAACTTTAAATAGAATAGGTTTTTATCGGGGGATACTATGAAGATTACCTGGATAAAAACTAAAGACAAAGACCAGGCGTTTGTTGCCTGGTCTCTCTTTGCTGATTTACGTCTAAGGGAGGGTTTAGATGAGAGCTCTAATCTACACGAGAGTGAGCACCGCGGGCCAGAAAGATGGCTACAGTTTAGAAAGTCAAAAAATAGCTTGCCAAAAGAAAGCTAAAGAGCTAAAGGCAGAAGAAGTCATCTACCTCGAAGATACTTATAGTGGAATAGAGCTAGAAAGGCCTGCCTTAACTCAGCTAAGAGAGCTGGTCTTAAGAGGAAAAGTTGATGCAGTAATCTGTTTAGATCCTGACAGATTAAGCAGAAACCTTGCTGATCTACTTCTTATCACTAATGAATTAGACCGCTTAAATGTAGAATTGGTATTTGTAAATTTTACCTGGGAGTCCACACCGCTTGGGAGGTTATTTTTAGAGATGCGCGGTGCTATAGCTGAGTTTGAACACGCTCTAATTCGCGAAAGAACTCTTAGAGGTAAGAGACAAAAAGCAGCTGAAGGGGGTCTGCCAAGCTTTGTAGAGCCTTATGGCTACCGTTTTAATTCGAAAGAGGACTGCCTTAATATCATCAAAAAAGAAGCTGAAGTTGTCTCTTTTATCTTTGGTGAGTACAATAAGGGCTTTGATAGTGGGAGATCGCTTGCAGATAAGCTAAATAGACAGAAGATCATGGCACCATCGGGCACAACTTGGCACGCTTCTACGGTTCTAAGAATTCTTTCAAATAGAACCTACTTAGGAATTCTCGTAGTTGGAGGAGTCCCAATAAAAGTTCCGGCAATTATCAGCGAAGGCGAATTTAATCAAGCACAAGAAGTTAAAGCTCTAAATAAAAAACAGGCAATTCGTAAAACTAAAAAAAACTATCTTTTGCAAAATTTAGTAACCTGTGGCCTTTGCGGTGCCACACTAAAGATATCTGCACACTCTGTGCGCGAGAAATCATATAGTTACTATGTTTGTCCTTTAAGAAGGCAAAAAGAGTGCAACCTTAAGCCTTACGCAACTGATAAGATCGATAATCTAGTGTGGAATGAGTTTATGCAACGGTTTCGAAATGCAGCTCCCAGTTTTGTGGAATATGGAAAAAATCAAGCAAAACAACGCTTAAGTGATCTATTGCAGACTAAAATAACGGAGCTTGGTAATATTAAAAATAGAGAGAAAAAATTGCTGGAGTTGGTGGTTTCTGACGTAATTGATTCAGATGCATACAGGGAAGAACAGTTAAGTGTAGAACATAGGAAAAAGGTTTTGTTAGCAGAAATATCCAATTTAAACGAGCAAGATGAAAGTCTCTTTAAACTAGATTTAGAAGTTCCTAAAAGATATCAAAAAAAGACGCTAGAGATTTTTACCGAAAAAATAGTCATAACAGATCAAGATGAGATTTTAATATATACATTGATCTAATATTTTTTGTGTTAAAAAAACTAGCCATTGAAAAGAGAGCGATATGTAAAATTCACAAAGCAATGCTTTTAGATGGTTACAAATAAGAGGAGGCTATAATGCAGAATCGTTTAATTCCTAATATATGGTATGAAAGGTTATGGCAAATCCCAGTTAACGATCTGGTAGATATTGGTATTAAAGGGGTTATCGTGGATTTAGATAATACTTTAGTTCCGTGGAAAAAGGACCCATCTTACGCTACTATAGAGACTAGAGAGTGGTTGAAGCGACTAGAAAGTGCTGGGATTGATGTTTGTATAGTATCTAACGGAGGAAGCAGCAGAGTGCAAAGCTTTGCTGCTGAACTCGGTATCAAAGCTGTAGCAGGGGTTCCTAAGCCTAGACGTACACCATTTCGAAAAGCTATGTCTTTAATGGGTACAAGCCCTACAGAAACAGCTGTAGTTGGAGATCAACTTTTTACTGATATCTTAGGTGGCAACAGATCAGGGTGTTATACAGTTTTAGTAACACCTCATGACGAAAAAGAGTTTTTTTATACAAAGATTGTAAGAATATTAGAAAGAAGAATTAAAAAGCGTCTCCAATCTAAGGGTCAGTTTCCTGAGAGGAAGGGTAAAAAAGCATGAAAAACTGCAAAGGCTGTGGTATTGATCTACAGAGTAAAGATCCGAATTTACCAGGCTTTATCCCAGAAAAAGTAGCCGCAAGAGCTGATGTCTGCCAAAGATGCTATAGATTAACTCACTATGGGGATTATACAGCTTCGCCTTTATCAGAGAATGAGTATCTTGAAGCGGTTTCTCGTGCGGTAGAGGATGCTCATACAGTCTTTCAGGTTTTTGATATTATCGATTTTGAGTCGAGCTTAAATCCAACATTTGAAAAAATCCTCCGCAAAAAAAACACAGTAGCGGTGATTACCAAATATGATCTTCTCCCTGTAATAACTACAGAAGACGATGTTAAAGAATGGGCAAAAAAACGCATACCTTATGCAGACGATATTGTTGTAGTAAGTGGTAAAAGGGGTTGGGGTCTGGATAACCTAGGCAATATGCGAGGCAGAGTTACAGCTGTTGTTGGCACCACTAATTCCGGAAAATCTACTCTTATCCAAAAGCTTGTAGCTGATGCAAAACCAACAGTCTCTGCAGCACTAGGCACTACTTTAGGCAATCTTACCTTCAAGGATGAAAAAGGTGTAATTATTGATACTCCAGGCTTAAAACCAAAAGGTAGACTTCTTGAAGTGCTTTGCCCTAGCTGTAGTGCAAAGCTAGTCCCTGATAAAAAAATCAACAGTAAATTGTATGAATTAAAGCAAGATCAAGGCTTAGCTCTGGGAAACGTCTTCTACTTTAGCCTAAGAAGTGAGAAGCCTATCATTGCTATGGCTTACGTTCCTGAAATGATAGAGATCAAAAGAGTTAACAGTGACAAAGCTGACGATTTTCTAAACTCTCTGGATACGAGTGAAAGCCTGCTATGCGAGGAGTGCAGATCTCATATTCAGTTTACAAAAAGAGACCTTAGAATAGGCGATGAAGATTTAGTTGTTCCTGGTCTTGGCTGGGTGTCTTTTAGGCACACCCCTGCAAGTGTAGAGGTTATTTGCCCCAGTGAGCTTAGTTTACCTAGAAGATCGCCTCTTGTAAGGAGAAAAAAGCATATAAGTAATAATAATAGAATAAGGTAAATTAGCAAATGATCTTAATTAATACTTATAATCAAAAATAAGGAGGCGGCTTTTTGTATATAGTTAGAACAATATGGAATTATGATGTGCATGTATTATCTTCACTCAAAACCAAGATCTATAATATACGCCAATCTTGTCCTCCTAATCACAAAATTGTAGATCTCGGTCTCATTTCTAGAGATTTTGGGTTAGAGTTAGTCGTATATTTGCAGGAAACCTAGGAGGGAAGCAGGAGATGGATATTTTTAAGCAAGTAACAAAAGAAGATGCTAAGCAGATCTTAGAGATAGCACTCTCTGGTGGAGGAGATTTTGCGGATCTTTATGTGGAAAACAAAGCAGTTACAAGCGTTGTATGCGAAGAAGATCGAATTGAAAATATAACAACTGGTGAGGACAGAGGAGCAGGAATTAGAGTTATTGATGGAGACAGGGTCATCTATATTCAAACCAATGATCTAACTCTTGGAGGATTAAAAAAAGCGGCTAACGATGCTGCTGTTGCAGGCGGAAAAAGTAAAAAGGTAAGTGTCAAGGATTTTGTTGAAAGTGAAGTTTTAAAAAGCAAGGTAAAAAAAGATCCAAACTCTGTAACGATTAGTGATAAAACTGAGGTCGTAATGGCTGCAAACAAGGCATGTAAAGCTTACTCAGAAAAGATTATTCAAGTTACAGTAGCTTATGTTGATAGTAAAAAAGATATCATTGTGGCAAATTCCGAAGGCGTATTTACTAAAGAAGAGCAGATCTCAACTAGATTTGCTGTTAATGCAGTAGCTAGAGATGGAGAAGTTGTGCAAACAGGATATGAGTCACAAGGTGGTATTCAAGGTTTTGAGATTGTAAGAGATGCAGAAAAGCTAGCAGAGCTTGCAGGAGAAAGAGCTGTTAGAATGCTTAACGCAAAGCCTGCCCCAGCAGGAAAAATGACTGTTGTTATGAGCTCAGAGGCTGGAGGGACTATGGTTCACGAGGCTTGTGGACATGGCTTAGAGGGCGATCTGGTGTTTCGAGGCATGAGTGTCTATGCAGGGAAACTAGGCGAAGTCGTTGCATCAGAGAAGGTAACTGTTGTTGATGATGCTACAATAGAAGGTCGCTATGGTTATTTTGGGTATGACGATGAAGGGACAAAAGCTGAGAAAACTGTTCTGATTGAAAATGGTGTTTTGAAAAATTATATGACTGACCTACATTACGCAGAAAAATTAGGACTTAAGCCTATAGGAAATGGCAGACGTCAGTCGTATGCATACAGGCCTGTTCCAAGAATGAGTAACACCTACATTGCACCAGGCAATGATGACCCAGAAGAGATTATTAGTTCAACTGAAAAAGGCCTATACGTAACAAAAATGGGTGGAGGTCAGGTTAACACCACAAACGGGGAATTTGTTTTTGATGTAGCTGAAGGTTATTTAATCGAAAACGGCAAAATCGGTAGCTTAGTTAGAGGTGCTACCTTGATAGGTAACGGTCCTCAGGTGTTAAGAGAGATCGAGATGGTTGGAAATGACTTGGGATTTTCTCTTGGAACATGTGGTAAAGAAGGTCAAGGAGTCCCTGTGTCTGACGCTCAGCCTACCATTAAAATAAAAAGTATCACAGTAGGCGGCTTAATTGAGGAGGAACAGAAATGAACTTAAAAGATATTAAAGAAATAGCGATGAAGGCTCCTCAATTAGGTGCACAAGCTGAGATCTTTGTGATGCGTAGCCAATCTCTAGAGCTTGCTGTTTCAGATCAAAAGCTTGAGAACATGGATAAGAAAAATAGTCAAGGTGTAGGAGTTAGAACGTTGATTGATGGCAGAATGGGCTTTGCTTTTAGTACGGTGCTATCTAAAGCAAGCGTTGAACAGGTTTTAAGGCAAGCAATCGAAAATGCTAAAGTCACTGCTCCAGATCAGTACAACATTTTGCCTGCTAAAAACGTAGCAATTGGAAAGAAAGAGTCTCTCTGTAACGTGAGTTTTGAAGAAAAACTGGAGAATATCATGTTAGCAGAAAAAAAGGCTAAAGAATATGATTCCCGAATAGTAAAGGTGCAGCGTGCAGGTTACAGCGATTCTTTGGCTGAAATTATGCTTGCAAGTTCAGAGGGCGTAGAGGCTGAGTATACAAACTCCTATTACAGTGCATATGTTTCCAGTCAAGCTGAAGATGATGGCAATGTTGAAGAAGGCAGTAGCTATGATGTAGCAAGAGCCTTCAGTAAGCTCAATTTTAGAGATTTAGGCGAGGAATCTGCAGACAAAGCTGTTTCGATGCTTGGCGCAAAGCCGATAGCTTCTCAGAAGATTCCACTAATCCTCGATAGAGAAGTCGCAACTAGTTTGCTGCGCATTATCTCAGGCACTCTCTCTGCAAAGGCAGTTATTAAGAAAAAGTCGCTTTTTGAAAACAAGCTAGGCAAAAAAGTTGCTTCTCCTCTAATTACAATTATTGATGACGGTACTCTCAAAGATGGCGTTGCAACTACTATCGTTGATGATGAAGGCGTGCCAACCCAAAGGACGATTTTGATTGATAGTGGGATTTTAAAATGCTATTATCATAACAGCTATACAGCAAATCGTATGGGAGAGTCTTCAACTGGAAATGGAGTGAGGTCAGGTGCAGGTGGCAATGTTGGCTGCGGACCTACAAATATCTATATCCAGCCTGGGTTTACCGCCAAAGAGGAAATGATTGACTCTTTAAGTCGTGGTTTAATGATTACCGACGTCATGGGTCTGCATACAGCAAATCCAATCTCAGGAGACTTTTCTCTAGGAGCAACAGGGTT
>Ga0172377_10008497_pt1 | contig 10530 bp, 6 predicted proteins | sample Pumphouse3metaG_FD_119749 | JGI IMG/M metagenome (GOLD analysis project Ga0172377, IMG submission 119749) | Leachate microbial communities from a municipal landfill in Southern Ontario, Canada - Pumphouse #3 metaG | ecosystem: Engineered > Solid waste > Landfill > Unclassified | place: Canada... | reverse complement strand
TCTGATTTATTCCAATCATCCCGTACCAGCTATATTCGCTTTTAAAACCTTTAGAGTTCAACTCAAATATCTTTAAGTTTCGAACTCTCTTCTTCTCTCTTTGACACACCGCCAATAGAAGTTCCCTCCAAAGCCTGAAGGTTTTCTGCCTCAGTGACTCGCTGCAAATCTGCCAAGCTTACATGGCCCTCAACCCACCCATCATCCAAGATATTAGGTCCGTCGGTCCGTGCATCCAGCCGTTGGAATAAACGCACCAGATCACGCGTACCACAAATACCGAACCAGAAAACGGTGACTACGGCATTTAGCCCCATAATGTAAATGTAATCGTACCAGAACCAGTTGGCCCACCAATGCTGGGGCCATGGCGAGATTATATTCCAGATAATAAACCCAATGAACACAATACCAAACCGAAAAATAAAACTCCACAAAAAAACACTCCAAGCTAAAATCTTATCACCACGCGTATAGGATTCGTTTATCCCCAAAATCTTCGACCAAGCCCATTTTGTTTTTACGTAGCGATGACCGTTTCCTGTATGATAAATACCACGATGAAGTAGTCGATCCATATTGAAGGGTTTTTTGCAGGTCAACAATGAAACGATGATATACAGGGAAGTAGAGAGCACCATTGCAATAAAGTAAATTTCTTTTGAATTAACCGGAAAAGTCATAGGGGTAACGCGCCAGAGAATGATGGGCTCGAAAGGACCCGAAAGCGTTTCGAAAACTTTTGCAGTTGCCTCTACTAAGTCAAGACGTTCTAACAAGGGATAAAGCGAACCTGCCCAAAAACGTTGTACTAGAATTCCTATTGTTGCTATGGATGACCCTACGGTCAAAGCAACCCAAGCGCCGGCGGCAGTACCTCTTTTCCAGTAAAGCCCAAAAACAATACAAGCACCGGCACCACCAAGCCAAATAGCGCCAGTGATAGCAAAAAACATCATGATATAATCCACTTGGGCAAAGATGCTACTGAACACAAAAGCGAACAGCGCCACACAAGCAATTGTAACACGAAGCGCGGTCAGGTGTTGCTTTGGTGACTTAAATGAACGACCGCGTAGTGGCAGGATTACATCTTGAACAATAATGCTTCCCCAACTATGCATATAGGTAGTGTCGGTACTAATCATCAGAAAAATTGCGATTGCACAAAGCACACCGGTAACTCCAATTGGCAACATGTGGCGTAGAGTGAGCGGAACCCTCATCTGATTATGAATAGTCATCATACTTTTATGCAACGCAGGGGCCTCATCTCTAAGCGTTGCTAGACGTTCATCGACTGCGACCGCAGATAAGTTATTAGTATCCCACTTAATTAACCCTTTTCTTCGCAATGCATGTATATCGGACATTTTAGTATCACTACGTTTAAGTGCATGGGCCGCAAAATTATCTTCTCCTAATTGCGAGATTTCATTAAGCAATCTAGCCTGTTCGGGTGAATTTGTTTGTAATTTTTTGCGCGCTACCGAGCTTCGAGCGGCTTCAGTAAGAGTTAACTCGCCAGCGTATGCGGGCGACATCTCTGCCATCGCTGTTTGTACCAACTCTTGACGGATGGGAATAAGTTTATCGATGAAAGCTGGGCTATGCCAAATAGTGAAAGCGCCGATCGCCAGTAATGGATAAAGCATGATACTAAAAGCGGTACGCCAAGTTCCCAATACCTGCCCCATTTTCTGTTCGTGTGCATTTAGTGCTGCTGCGTTATAACCTGATGTACCGGACCATGCCATACGGTTAAATACACTACTGATAACGCCGGCCAAGACATAAAAAAGGTTAAAATCGCGAAGCTTACTGATGTCGAACGGATTAAGCATACTCATTCCCGGTTCACGATCTAATAGCACAGGTGCCATTTCATCAAACCAAGAAAAACGCATAAGAATTGCGATAACGACAATCGCCATTAGCGGATAATTGAGTAAACCCTGAACACAATCACAAACCATAACTGTAATCTGTCCACCAAGTGTAGTAATTAAAACTGCAATTGACAAAAATAGTAACATAACAACATGAAAAGATGACCAAGTCAAACCTAGAAAATCGAAAGTTTGTGGAAAACCACAATAGTAAACAATAAAACGTGCCGATACAGCTGGAAAGATTGCGTAGTTGACCACACCAGAAATACTTTGTAAAATAGCGGCAAAAATCCGGAATTTTCGACTGTAACGCATTTCTAGAAACTGTCCCATTGTCATAGCACGTGATTCTCTAAAACGGTAAATACAGTAGCCGGTCAAACTCATAAACAAGCCAATTGGAGCAGTGACCCCACTCCAAAATCGAAAAGCAAAACCACTATTGTAATACATTTCAAAAATCCCCACTAAACTGACTAGGCCCATTCCCGCTTCGCCACTGGCAACGGAAACTACATACCGCCCGGCGACTCGGCCTGCAGTCAAAAAATCAGCTACCCCAGTTACATACCGGCGTGTTCGTAAGCCTATAATCAACACAATTAACAACGGCAAAGCAACGATTATCCAGTCAATCCAATGCATAAAAACTCCTGTTTTTTACTTGTTTTATAAATCTATGAAAAGCTCCATAAATTTTTATTTATTTAAATAGCTGATTTTAGCCAACTTCATATTAAAACTCGCTTGATATTTTGGTTCCACTCTTCATATCAGTGCGGTTACATTGAGATGATTTTTCATTAGCGCATGCAATTTTCAGGGTTCAAGACTGGCTGCCAACTATACTCTCGCGTTTCCATCTGCAAATCTTACATTTACCTTTTTCCCATGGCGTAGAAGTGCATGGTTTTCACTGCTATATCGCCGCAACGCGCAGTTTTGATGTTCATATTAAGTAAACTCATCACCCAAATTATTCTTTGAACGGTTGAAACCACCACATATCCATACCCCTAAAAATCAATTATATCAGCAACTTTTCCAGTCTCTGCATTGCTTTTGCCCATCTATCTTTTAGACACCACAATATAGATATTTTAAGTTCTTCGAATTCGTCATAGTATTTTGAATATAGACAGGTCTTCTTTACAAATCCCCATATTCGCATATTTTTCAGTACTTCGCCTGGCATTATTAAACACTAAAATAATTGCAAATATCAACAAGCGGCAACCAACGCACTGAAAAACCGTGGTGCAAGCTCCGGCATGCGCTCTGCATGAAATTGTAGCCCCATCACCATCGGTTCGTCTAGACGCTCAATAACTTCTACACCGCCTTCAAAGTCACGTACGGTGATGACCAGTCCCTTTCCTGGACAGGCCGGATCAACTGCTTGATGGTGGGAAGTATTGACTTCCAAGGTATCCCCCGGCAAAAGATTCATGATGGCACTGAATTGCCCGGCTTTTTCAATAACCGCCTCATGCATACCACGTCTATGGTTTTCGACGTGCTGAATCAGCTGCCCCCCATGAGCGATGGATAATAGTTGACATCCTGCGCATATTCCTAGAATAGGAATCCTTCTATCCAATGCGATTTTCATTAACTTCAAGTCAAACTCAGGACGTTTCCACATACAGGTGGTTTGAGGATGCAGCTTTTGTCCATACATTTCTGGCGGATAGTCAGGGCCACCAATAAAAAGCATCCCATCGACTTGTTCCATAAAATAATCAGCCATTTTAAAATCAGACAACGGAGGAATCAATAAAGGAAGCGCACCCGCGTTACCGACGGCATCAACATATTCGTCTTTCAGCATATAAAAATGGGGGCCGCCTTCCTTCAGTGACTCGAACATCATATTAATGCCAATAACTGGCATTGCCTTTTTCTGATTCATTTCAACTCCTTATAGTACGTGATAAACTGCAAAGAGTGGTCAAAGCCCGCGCGTTCATAAGCGCGCCGGGCTGGGAAATGTGCCTCATCCAAGCCAGTCATCACCTTGGCCACTTTCATTCCACTTGCTTTAAATAAATCAAGAACATGGGCGTACATCTGCTGTCCGATCCCTTTTATTCCGGCTTCAGGATCGGCAGCATTATTCATTATTTCTCCGATACGCGAATCTTGATTCATACGGAATGTGATAAAGCCTATGACACGGTCGTTTTCCTCACATATCCGAATATTATCTGGATTCTCTTCAATTTGAGTTTTAACCTCTAACCCTTTGAGCATATCATCCTCTATTCCAGAATGAATTATATCGGAAATGCGGTCACCAAGGGTTTGTCGCGAATAACGGCGGATTTCCCTCCAAGCACGATTTGCTATTCGAATAACATCTTCTAAATCGGACGGCTTATATTTACGTATCATGAATCTATTTTTCCTTCTTTATCTCTATAAAAATTTAAAGGGTTCCTGTTTTACTTAATAGTAGTAGAACCTCTATGTTTAATCTACTTAAATATCTACTTGTAACACTATAATATTGTCTCCTTCCTCCTCTTTAATTTCTTAACTGAAATGCTAACAATCAATTATTTTGGTTTGTGACTATTAGACTTCATGAAAAAGCGTGTATGAGGAGCGGTACGGCCTGAATGAACACTCGTGCGGCAAACATTTTTTTGCGTTAACGTACCATCAAGCTCCAGCAAACGTAGTATTTCGTAAACTAAAAAATCTTTTTGTGGAGCAGATCCTGGCGGCCAAAGATTGCTGGTAGCATCTTTCAGATCCTGAATGCAAGCACCTTCAGGTTTCTTCAATGTATTTTTGATAATTTCATAGGCCGTAACATATGGAATGTGATAACAACATTTTTTCCCTTGAATAGATAATGGTCTTACTATCATGTCGTGACGAGTCACGGCCCCAGTTGAAGAGGCAGGAAAAACGCTAAACCAATCTGGCGACTCAAATCCAAATCCCATCGTCGAAGTCGCCAAATATGTTTCATCATCTTGCCGCGCAATTACTAATGGTTGATTTAAACGGGTGACGTTAATCCGATCAGGAGTCATTGTGTGCAAAATTAAGCTTACAACCTCTTCAGGGAGCATAGACGTTGCCGTAGCGATACCGTCGGCTACAGAGCCACATTGATCGATTTCTCTCGCAATGAGTTGGCAGGTAAGGTCGCTAACGTGAATATATTGCCCGTTTGGCAAACGAGGACGCGGTTCAACAACATTTTGGCCGGGATCATTAATTTGAGAAGTAAAACCTCCTCCTTGATTAATGATTTCTGCTGCTAACGCTGAACGATCAGAGCATGACGCATAATGCCCCAAATGCCCATTGGCAATCAAAGCCAAATGTCCATCATGGGAAACAAAAGGATGGGCTTGGCTGTAGCCTCCGCCCATATCAGGGCGTGTATGGGCAATTCCGATTGTTCCTGGTAATTCTTGAGCATCAGTATTTTCTAATAAATCCTTGACGCTACCTTCTACCTTGCGCATGTGTAGCTTCCCATCATGCAAAGTGCAAATACCAGAAAAATACCCCCCCGCAAGCCCTTCTTGACGCAATAACATTTCCAATAAAATTGGAGCGGCTTGGCGCCTACCAATAAAACCAGCAATATTACACATAATTCACCCTTTTTATTCCTTAAGTTTAAGAATCGTTATTTTGAAATGAGTTTAAAATTTCTTATTTCAAAAGTACTCGTTGTACCTGGCTGTGTTTGAATATGCAAAATCAACCTAGTAATCTCACGATTTTCATCTTCAGAGAAAAATTTCGTGATTTTATGCCATTTTGAATCTGTTATAATATCCTTGGTTCTTATCAGGTATTTGTTTGCTATTCGAGGAGTAACATTAATACTCAGTTTGGCAGTATTTGTTGTTTTATACTCCATTTCAAATCCCTTAAAAGAGCTAAGCGCAATTGGAGTTGTAAAATAAGAGACCCATGTCATTGATTTTATTATAGAATTATCTTCATTACTTGAAGTAAAAGTATATGTTCCTTTATCATTAGTTACAATTACTTTATTTTCCTCTGCAGGATTCTTGAGCCAGCTAGGTTTTGCATCCCATTTACCAATTAAATCAAAAACCATCTTTCCCGGAGAATCTATTCTTTTCATTATTTTTGCATCACTTCGCAAAATCTTTCTTTGGTCTGCAGAAACTAACTTTTCTGCTTTCTCTTTTGGTCCACAGTATATTAACGTGAATTCTCTTTTGGGTATTAACAGCTCGAATTCATCATCTTTGAAATACTGGTTTGACAACAAGTCCTTTACTACTGCGTTTGGTGATAATCCTAGCATTTCTTTGTTTAGTTTTAGCTTTAAATCTTTAACTTCGGTAATAGAAGAAACAATAATCAAAACTTCGCCTTGACGGATATAGTAGCTTGCCTTGTAATTTTCATTATCGCTTAGTTTTACTGCAGAAGAATTTTCCCAGTAAGGAACAAATGTTGAATCTGGCGAATAGGCCTCGAAATCAAAAAGTACTTTTTCGGCATTAAACATAATTGCTTTATCTGCAGCATTATTTGAGTAACTTTTTATTTGATGAAGTAGTTTAAGTGCCATTTTTGTTCTAGTAAGCCTCTTAAACTCTGTGGGCCATCCTTCTTTAGGATAATTTATACGATTATATATTCCATTTAGGGTGAATGAAGCAAGACCACACTGTATCCCAGTACTCTCAGCACGAATATAATCCAAGGGATAGCGATTTTGGAATTCTGCAGCACCATATTTATCTTCCCATGTAAATCCGAGATTGGCAAAAGAAAACGCAGGGATGATAAGCGCATCAGTATGATGAACCTTAATGAAATTACGCTCTGGTGAGACCTCATGCTGCATTACTGCTATACGTTTAATAAGTTCTCTCATTGCCAAAATTCCCATTTGTGGCTCAGCAACTCCGTCAGAGTTTATTCCTCCTATACCAATGTCTGGATTAAATCCAGGGAGAACGAATGTGTCATCAAGATACACCGCAACTATTCCATTCTCCATCTGTTTTTTGTAGTACCATAATAAATAATTAATCCATGATTTTGCTGGATAGATTCGCACTGCTCCAGGATATGAAACACTTTGGGGCGCATGCCATTCTGATTTAAAACATAAGAACTCAGGACTGTCCTTTCGAGCCAAACGCGGATCAGAGTAAATCCTATAGTCTCCGACCGAAAGACTCTTAAAATACCTTTTTATGTCGGCTTTAGTGCGCCTAACCCCATAGTCAACAGTCGTTTCATTTTTTTGTTTATATAAACGGTATTGTTTTCCAAGCTCCTTTTCGTATTTTGTCCAAAAAATTTTTGCGTATGGAATTAATTTTTCAGTCGCTTCGTCGATATCTTTTTGATTTGCCTCTCCTGTTTTCGCTTTTTGTCCTAACAACTTCATCAATGTGTAGTCATGATTTGCGGGATACTTATCCCATTTGCAGACAACTCCTACTGCGGATAGATTCGCGATGAAGATATTTGTCGCACCTTTCTGGTGACCACTAACATTCTTTCCAATCCAAACATTACCATTCAATTGGAGTGCTTTGCGATCTTGAGGTTTTACTGGCGTTGCCTGCAAACCGAACTCAAAATTCCTTTCTCCTGTTAACGTAACGGTCTTGTTGATGAGGTCGATTTCAGCCAAAACAGTGTTGTTGTCCGGACGTTTTAACCTTATTGTCGGAACTGAATCCTCAAGAGTAAAGTATTTCCCAGAGTCTGCAAACCAGCAAATTCCGCGTGCCGCACCTCCAATCCACATATATGGTATAAATTCTGAAGCAATCAATCTCTTCCCACTAAGGAATCTTTTGGGAACAGACTTTGAATTCCAAACTTCGCCTTGTCCTTTTGGAATACTCCCTGTAGGATTACTTCTTATCCTGTCTGCAAATACATGCATCAAATCGCACTGTTCTGCTTTCATAGGAATGTTAATGGTCATTCTGTTGACGGTGGTTTTATTTGGTGAATTTAGACTCATTTTAACCCACATCATACCATCATAATCAAAAGTAGAGATAGTTTTAAGCTCAATCCCCGTGCCTGTTTTTGATATCGTTTCAAACACGACTTTGCTCGGTGTGTTCTCTATGTTTTTTATGCTTTCATTTTGCCATTTCACTTGTTTACCATCGATTTGCAAATCTAACTTTATTGCTTCAGCTAAAATATTTTCTCCTAGGGCTTGAACTTGCTGCCAAAGACCACAAGGGCCCATGACATGCTCGCGAAGTATGCTTTTGACAGTGTTATCCTTTACTTCGAGTGGTGTAAATGGAGGAATCACTTTATCAGATAGTCCAATTTTATTGTCCGCCCATATCCAATTTATATTATCTAACTCAAGCGCCTTTTGCGCATAAAATATTCTCTTATTGTGCTGATCAATATATTCGATATCAAATACCCATTTGCCATCGCTTGCACGAGGCAAATCAATAAGACAGGTCCAATTGGTGTCAGCTGTTTTGTTCATGAAAAAAACAAACGGATTTTTATCTGGGGAAGTAGCGGAAATTCTTACTTTATCTATCGCTCCACCTTTCCAGTCAGCAGTTAATAACTTCAAACGTGCCTTACGGGCACCTGGAAAATTGTTAATACTAAACCGAGAATGCCCATCCAAGATTTTTTCGCCAATAGCAGGAATGACTATTGTGCTACTTTTATTTACTAGCTTAATTTCTCGACTCAACAATACATTATTATCGTTGCTAAATTTTAAAACAAGAGTTGAATATTTTTGAAGAGGTAGTGTTGGCAAGACAGTTTCGAACGTGGTAGATTTGCTATAACGGTTCTCTATCGCTTTATGCGTTTTTTTATCAGGTGTTACCATTGCTGCACTAAAATTAACAGGTAAAGAACCAGTATTATAAATACTAAAATTGTTTTTAACTTCATGAGAATCGGTTAAGACCAGCTTGTCCATCTTAATCGCTGGTACATCGGCCTTCCAAGATAGCTTTAACATGTCGTTTAAATCTAAATGTGATTTACCTCCGGTGATCGTGCTTGCCCCGGACCTAGCCCAGTCTCTGCCTATATTTATATAAAAATTATCTTCAGTAAGTTCTAGTTCTTCTAAGGAAACACTAACTTCTATAATCCACCAGTCACCTTTAGAAAAACTCTTAGATTGAAAGCTGTTGGAATTCCAACTTTTATTATGGTCTTTTGCATCATAAAAGACGTCTTTACTATTGACTGCAAAGTGGAATAAAGTATTCTTCTGATTCCTTATTGCTATATGAACTGCATCATCTTGCCAAACCCTGTCATCACGCTTTTTTGATTTCGTTTGCAAGCCACTTGTATCTGCGCCATCTGTATTTATCGGAATTCTAGTTTTTATTGCAACATATAAATTTTTATTGTCTATTCCTAAATAAACAATGCCTTCTTCAGGTATTATTTGCCCATTCCATTTGAAAAAAGTGCATAGCCCGCCGGCATTATCCCATTCCTGAGAGTCAATTTTCCCATCAAGCTTTATTTCGTTCTGCATTATCGGAATACAGAAATCAAAATTATACCCATTAGAAAGGTTAGCTGTTTTGGGCGAGGTTGCAGCCGCAAAAAACATCGTCATAAAAACACAAATAGCCGTAGTTAACTTAAACATTTTACTTTCTCCTTGTAAATTTACTTGAATCCGTGAAAGAATTCCCAGATCCTTTTTTTATTGATTTTAATGGCTAGTTTTAGCCAGCTTCATATTAAAAATCTCCTACTAAATGATAACCGTAGGGTGTTTGTGCAGCTTTATATAGCTTAGTACGGTTATATTGAGAAGTTTCTCCAGAACATACATCCCCAAGAGACTCAATATCGTCAGTCGCATATGCTCCAGCGCTGCCATCTGCAAATCCTATATTTGCTTTTTTCCCGTGCCGTAGATGTGCATACATCAGCCAAGAAGGTAACATTTGGTATCCTTGTTCTCCACTAGCAGGCTTAATTGTATCGATCACGAGACTGAATCTTGACGGAGATGCCTTCGAGGATATAGTAGATAGCTTAATACAAACAAAACGATGCCCCTCACTTCCAGGTATAAGACCAAATGTTTCACCCCATCCAGATGCGGGATCTTTATATTTTGTTACCTTGACGCTTGGACATTGTGCGATAGTATTTTTGGCAAGATGACCCGATGCCTGCAATACCGCTCCCCATGCTAGACTTTTAGGATATCCAGGTAATTTATTTTTGTCAAAATATGGCATCGGAAGCAATTCGGCATTGTCATCAGCATAGAGATACAATGCGCTCAATGTTTGTTTCATATTGCTTAAGCATTTGATTGCTTTGGATTTATCTCTTGCCATGTTTAATGCTGGTAATAACATTGCGGCAAGAATCGCTATTATGGCGATCGTTATGAGCAATTCAATAAGCGTAAAGTGCCTGCTATCAACGAGTTGTGACTTTTTGGGACTGTAACTCTTCATCTTGAAATCTCCCGTTGTTTGGGATTAATTATGGCATATATGCCATATTTGTAATAGTTTAGTGTTAAAAAGTTGCTTTCTCTGAAAAAAATCTTCATTTTTTTCAGACCGACTGTTCCGAACCGCTTTTCGATTCATACGCCCTCCATGGTTAGTTTATGGTGATTTCT
>Ga0172377_10008494_pt1 | contig 10535 bp, 11 predicted proteins | sample Pumphouse3metaG_FD_119749 | JGI IMG/M metagenome (GOLD analysis project Ga0172377, IMG submission 119749) | Leachate microbial communities from a municipal landfill in Southern Ontario, Canada - Pumphouse #3 metaG | ecosystem: Engineered > Solid waste > Landfill > Unclassified | place: Canada... | reverse complement strand
GGATTTTTTGGATATCAGTAACACTTAGCACTTTTCAAACCTCTATTTGTAAATTGCATTATTCTATCTCAAATTTGCTAAAATAATGATGTTATCAAAATATTATTTTCATTTTTATAAGTTCAATTGTTCTTTGACATCTTCATATACTTTGCTCTGGCAAACTATCTCAAATTTACCGTTCAATATCGAATCTATGATTATAATGGCACTGAGATTATATGGATTTGATACTATCTTTTGTCGGATTTTAACTTCTTCATCAAAAGACGGAGATTCAAAGATAAGCTCTTTAATGCTGGTGTAATGCGTGCTTGCCAGTTGATTATAATAATCCAGCGTGATAAAAATAATCTCATCCCTATCAAAATAACCTGTATCTCCATCCCATGTGATCTTTCCTCTGGAATATCCTTTTTTGAGTGTTGAGTATGGTAAAAAATGAGATGCTATGACAGTGTTTGCATGAGTGATGTACCCTCTGAGCAATCTCCAATTTAGAAATCTTTCTTTGCGAATAGTATATGCTGTATTTTGCTCTTCGAGCTCCCATCTTTTTTCATACATTTGCAATCTATCTTCTATGGATTCAGGCTGGATCTGTTTGGATATAGGTGAAAATAGCTCATCAGTTAGTTTGTCTTGATATTCTCTCTGTTTGGTAAGCCCAAAAAGGCAGCCGCAATAATCTTGGCGATATAATCTGTCTTGTTTGGCTAAGATGTTTTGTTCTTGGGTACCTTGTTTGGATCGATAATCAGGTGCTATAAATTCCATTCCATAGAGTTTAGCCAATTCATCACCGGATCTTTTAAGCTGGGTCAGGGATTTTTTTGGACTTGTCAGAAGCGTGGATGTAAAGATCCTTTCTCCTAGTTCATGCGCTTTTTTGGCAGTGACCTCGAAACGATTATCAAAGCATACCGAACATCTAGCACCTTTTTCTGGTTCATTTTCAAGTCCACGCACAGCTTCAAGCCAGCCCGCGGTATCGTATTCGCCCTCTATTAATTCAATATCAAGCATATTACAGCTTCGTTTGACATCAAGCAGCCTAAGCCGATATTCACTATAAGGATGGATGTTTGGATCATAAAAAAAGCCAATAAGCTTCTCATTGGGATAATCTACGCGTAATTTTTGTAAAAAATAGTGGCTGTCAACCGCACAGCATATATGCACTAACATACTATTGCTCCATGATAATATTTGCGACTATTTTAGAGCTGCCATGGCTTAGATAATCTCTGAGCTCTTTGGCACTTTTGGCAAATATTGCTCTGTCAGTTCCATGGTAAGCGTTTAGCAAATTTTCAACCGTGACATCATTTTGTATTATCTCGCTATGAAGCATAGTGCTGTTATGTTTTTGCAAAATGATATTTGCAAGCCCGATCTGCTTGATGCCCAGTATCTTTGTGCCTATGAAATGATCGATCGGTTTGGCTATATAAGAGAGCACGAACGGTGTACCTATAAGAGCAGCTTCAAGAGTCGCAGTCCCACTGCATATAAAAGCAAATTCTGACCCGGCTAATGCATCGTGCGTATTTCTAGAAATTTCAAAACCGTCTGTATCTCCGTACCACTCTTGTATCTTTTCATTACTCAAGCTTGGAGGAATGACTAAGAGAGCTTTTTTTTCGATCAATTCTTTGCGCACCTCTTTGAATATCGGCATAAGCCTTTTGACCTCACTGGCTCTGCTGCCCGGCAAAAATGATATAGTATTTGAATCTTTGCTTTGATCAAAAACCGTGATCTCATCCAGTAGCGGATGACCGACATATTGTGCCTTGCCGCTTTTGTACTGTTCTATCTCAAAAGGTAGGATCCCAAGCAGTTTGTCGCAGTATTTTTCAAGCTTTTCAACTCTTTTTGGCCTGCTTGCCCAGGTTTGCGGCAAGATGTAGTATATGATCTCTTTATTCGGATATTTTTCTTTTATTTTTTTAGCTAACGGCAGGTTAAATCCCGAGCTGTCCATGAGCAGAATTTTATCGACATCTTTGGCGAGTTCTACCATCTCATCTGCAACACGGTAAAACCATCTGAGTTTTTTGAGTGCATCGACTACACCCATTATCGCCATTTGTGATATATCATAAAGAGGCAAACCGAGGTTTTTATCAAATATACCTATTAATTCTATATTATCGGTATGTTTTAGCAACTCTTTTAGATGAAGGTTGGATGACGGTTCGAGAGCACTTACAAGAAGTTTCATTTATTGTCTTCCTTGATAATTAATATCCATGGAGTGCAAGTGCCTTTTGTTATAACTCGCAACGAGGCATCATATTTTGAGCCTATTTTTGATCCCTCTGGCAATTTAGCTTCAAATTGTCTGTTTTGCAAAAATTCTTTATCTTCAGGAAATCCGTTTTTTGCAACAAAAGAAAAAATACCTCTATTGTCTTCTTTTTTTTCAAGTGTCGCTGTGCCGTCATAAGGTATATATTCACACGGACCGCCCACTCTTGGTGTGTCTTTTTGACAACCGTACAACAGTATGGCCATCGCGGCAATAAGGAAATTTTTTTTTATATTTTTTGATCCCATTAAGTATGGTTTCCTTTGATATATCGTTATTAAGGATTATATCATAATGATAATTATAGTTGCAATTTTAGTTAAAGTGACAAATAGTTTTTGACATTTTGGTATAATTTAACGATAGGTCCATACAAGGAGTATCGTGCAATGAAGATTAAGTTTGTAATTGCTATTTTATTTTTTATTTTTACTATTTTTTCTTTGGCGGGTAATATGAATAAACAACATACGCAAATGATAGTTGTTTCATCAAGCAATTATAGTTCATCAGATGCAAAACTTCAAAGATATATATTTGCGGACAGTAAGTGGCAAAAAGTTGGGCAAGAGATAGATATCAAAATAGGCAAAAACGGTATGGGGTGGGGCCTCGGGCTTCACAAGACGCCAACTGATGCCGCTATCATTAAAAAAGAGGGCGACGGCAAATCCCCTATCGGTATATTTGCTCTTGGAAATGCTTTTGGATATGAGCCGTATGAAGCTAAATATCCATATAGTGTAATGAATGAAAAATACCATTGTGTAGATGATATTCATTCTAAATGGTATAACCAAATAATAGATAGCACAAAAGTGGCAAAAGATTATGATAGCCATGAAGTAATGAAATTTAAAGCAAATTATTATCGATACGGAATAGTTGTGAAACATAATCCAAACAATATTCCAAGCCGTGGTTCATGCATATTCATACATATCAAGGATATCCCTACAACCGGATGTGATGCAATGAGCGAAGAGCAGATAAAAGAGATCATACAATGGCTGGATGCCAATGCAAACCCAGTGCTTGTACAGGCCCCACAGAGTGAAATAGAGGGGCTTATGAAACAGCTTGAAAACTTATAAAAGTTATTTTGAAGCTTTATAATGCTACATTATTATAAAAATTAAGGGGTTAACACTTATATGGATATAATAAAAATAGAAAAAATATGTCGTCCGTTTCGTATAATATTAGGACTTGTCCTTATCATTGCGGCGTTTTTAACAGGTATAAATTGGCTTTATTTAGGAGTACTTCCGCTATTTGTAGGCATTATGGGCTGGAGACCGTTTTGCAAATTTACAGGGAAATGCTCGTTTAAAGAATAATAATATTTTTGATACCTTTTCTCATTCGCTCCCATGCTCTGCGTGGGAGTGTATATTTGTCTTTTGTGATTCAGTATGCATTCCCACGGAGACCGTGGGAACGAGTTTCAGTCTATCTTTTTTAGCACTTTTAATTATACGATGACGATAGTTTGACCTATAATACTATTAATTCCCAACTCTTACCCTTTTTAAGTTATAATCACAACAACTACATTTAGGACTTATATATGACACAAGACAAAAGTATTACAGCATTTCAAGAAGCACTCAAAGTGATCCCTGGTGGAGTAGATTCTCCAGTTCGTGCATTTAATAGCGTCGGCGGAACACCACCGTTTATATCAAAAGGAGAGGGCGCATATCTGATTGATGTTGATGGCAATCGCTATATCGACTATGTCCAGAGCTGGGGGCCGCTTATTTTTGGACATTGTGACCAAGATATAGAAAAAGCCGTTATTGGTGCAGTTAAACACGGACTTAGTTTTGGAGCTCCTACGACAGCAGAAACTGAGCTGGCAAAAGAGATAGTCTCTTTGTTTGACAATATCGACAAAGTTAGATTTGTAAGCTCAGGCACGGAAGCGGTGATGAGTGCTATTCGCTTAGCAAGGGGAGTAACCGGACGCGATGATATCGTCAAATTTACAGGATGTTATCACGGGCATAGCGATTCACTGCTAGTTCAAGCAGGCTCAGGTCTAGCAACTTTTGGTGCACCATCAAGCCCGGGAGTGCCAAGCGATCTTACTAAGCATACATTTTTAGCAACATATAATGATATAAATAGCGTTAAGAAATGTTTTGAAAGCGGAGATATAGCTTGTGTTATCATTGAGCCCATAGCCGGCAATATGGGCTTAGTTCCTGCCGAAGAGAGCTTCTTGAAAGAATTGAGAGCTTTGTGTGATAAGCATGGTACTTTGTTGATATTCGATGAGGTAATGAGCGGTTTTAGAGCGTCCATCAAAGGTGCTCAAGGCATCACCAGCGTAGTGCCGGATATCGTTACATGGGGTAAAGTTATCGGCGGAGGTATGCCTGTAGGTGCATTTGGCGCGAGTGCTAAGATCATGTCACACTTATCTCCCGAAGGGCCTGTGTATCAAGCAGGAACTCTTAGCGGAAATCCTGTCGCCATGGCAGCAGGGCTGGCATCTTTGAAAAAAATTAAAAGTAATCCTGCAATATATGTATCATTGTCTCAAAAAGCTAAAAGGCTTATGGATGGATTTAGCAAAGCAGCCGCAAGCGTTGGATTGATAATTGTAACGGATGTGCGCGGTTCTATGTTCGGTTTCTTTTTTAGCAAGGCGCCTGTGAAAAATTTTGATGATGCTCTTAAAAACGATACACAAATGTTTGCCGCATTTCATCAAGCGATGCTTAGCCGCGGTATATATCTGGCGTGTTCATCTTTTGAGACAGGGTTTGTCTCTACGGCCATCACGGATGAAATGATAGAAGAGACTATCAAGGCAGCATATGAGTCCATGGAAGAGATTGTAAAAGGATAAAGAATGGCAGACGAGCCTAAATTAAAAAAGATAGTCGGTGCAGCCGACGACCTAAGCCTTGGTATATCTATCGTGGTTGCTGTGCTTATCGGTGTCGGTATAGGTTTGGGTCTTAAATCTTTATTTGGTTATGGTTGGCTCTTTTGGCTAGGGGTATTTTGGGGAATAGCAGCAGCTTTTCTAAATGTCTATAAGGCATATGCTAAGCAAAAAAAATCCCTTGACGAACTTGCCAATGACCCTAGATATACATATCGCAAACCAACTAAAGAAGAGGATGATGATGAAGAGTATTAAGATCCGTATTCTTAATGCGCTTTTGATAGTAGATATTGGGATCATCATTTTTTGTATCTTAGCCGGTAAAAGAGATTGGTTCGTTAATACACAGATAGGTTTTTTTAGCTCTCTCGCAGTCATACTTGCTTCATTATATAGTTATAGCAAAATGGTCGAACAGAGCGTAGCTAGTGGTGCAGTAATATCATCAAATGAAGATTTGTTGGAAAAAATTGAAGATCCGCATGGCGTATATGATGAAAATGAAAGTCAAGAAGCAATACTAGAAGAGACCATAGAAGATGATAAAAAGATAACCACTCTTGAAGCGCTCAAAAAAAGCAAAGCCTTTGTCTCCTTTTATCGACTTGGAGCATATCTGCTGCTAGCTCTAGGATTTTTGTATCTAAACTCTCAACATATTTTGCATATCCCAAGTTATCTTTTTGCTATTGCATTGCCTCCTGCCATTATAGCAATTATGTTTTTTTGGCAATCAAAACATATAAAGGAATCATTATGAAATCAATAATTTTATTTTTAGCTCTGTTTTTCGTGAACGCATTTGCGGCCGATCCTTGCGTGATTGAAAAACCTATCGAGTTCTCAGAAGCTAGGGTAGAGATGACCAAAGAGTATATTCGTAGCCATTATGGATTGGATGTCAAAGATATAACTATCGACCCCAAAATCATTGTTTTGCACTGGACTGCTGAACCTGATTTTGCCAAATCATACGGTAGATTAAAACCGGAAAAACTTCTTAGCGACAGAAAAGACATAGCAAGAGGTGGGGCTGTAAATGTATCATCACATTTTTTGGTTGATAAGGACGGTACAATATACCGTTTAATGCCGGATAACCATATGGCTAGACACATCATAGGGTTAAATTATTGTAGCATAGGTATCGAAAATGTGGGTGGCAAAGGCGACAAGAGCGAAGATCTAACACCTGCTCAGGTGGCTTCAAATATCTATTTAGTCAGATATCTCAAAGCCAAATATCCGAATATCGAAATTTTGATGGGCCATCATGAGTATAGCAGGATGAAAAAGACCAAGTATTGGCTTGAACGTGACGATAGTTATTTTACACGTAAAAACGATCCAGGCGATACTTTCATGAAAGCCGTTAGAGATGAGGTAAAAGACTTGAAACTCCAAGAGCCGCCAAAAGAGAATAGATGAATTCGTCATTCAGTACTCTTGACTGGGCGATTTTCGGGGTATATTTTTTTTTGGTGATAGTCTCATCTGTTTGGCTCAGCAGGGTAAAGGTTAAAACCAGCAGGGATTATTTCATAAGTGAAAAATCTCTACCAATGTTTGCAGTCGCTATTTCTGTTCTTGCTACTTCACAATCAGCTGCCACATTTCTAGGAGCTCCCGAATCTTCATATCTTGGTAATCTTACCTTTGTGGGTTTCTTTTTTTCGGCTCTTTTGGCAGTCATTATCGTTTCAAAAGTACTGGTACCAAAGTTTTATGAGATAGGCGCTATCACGGTTTATGAGCTTTTAGAAAAGAGATATAGCCCACAAGCCAAAAGAGATGCCGGTGTGATGTTTTTGATCGGACGGCTTTTTGCAAGCGGGGCTAGGCTTTATATCGGTGCACTTGCGGTATCTATGATACTATTTAGTGATATAGCAGCGACCCATATGATATTTGCTATTATTATTCTTATGTCGGGATCGCTAGGATATGCATATTTTGGCGGTATCAAATCCATCATAATTGCTGATATCGTTCAAGTTGCTATCTATATAGGTGCGGCATTGTTTATCATATATCATCTTTTTGGTGCTCTTGGCGGCGATATCGGAGTTATTTATTCTACATTAGAGGCAAATGATAAGCTTAAGATCATTGATTTCTCTCTTAGTGGAAGCTATAACTTTTGGGCATTGATCAGCGGACTCCTGCTACTCAATATCGCAGCATATGGGCTAGATCAAGACATGACGCAGCGTATCCTTACTTGCAAAGACAAAAACGAGGGGGCAAAGTCGCTTATCGTTTCTATCCTCATCACGATACCTACTGCGTCTTTGTTTTTAGTCATTGGTCTGCTTTTGTATCTATTTTATCAACATCCGGAACTCTCCGGCTTTAATAATGAGATAAATCAAAATTTTGCCGGTGAAAAAATAGCGATATTTATGACATATATACTAAATGAGCTTCCAGATGGCTTCAAAGCACTTGCAACTATCGGCGTAGTCGCGACGACATTCACAAGTACCAGCTCAGTCCTAGGAGCTATGTCATCCGTAGCAGTTACGGATATATATAAACCGACCTTTACAGGCAAAAGCGAAAAGCACTATCTAAGGGCATCTAGAGCAGGCGTGCTTATATCTGCATTATTGTTAGCACTTATGGCAATACTTAGCTACTATTGGCAACGAGTCAGTGATATCCCACTGCTTGATTTCGCATTAGGGGTGATGGTGTTCGCTTATGCTGGGCTTTTAGGAGTTTATGGCGCTGCATTATGGACGAAAAGAGGAGATGAGAGAAGTGTGAGAGCCGCACTTATAGGCGGATTTATGACAGTCTTGCTGCTCCAGCCGTATATCACAAAAGCACTTTTTGGGTTTGATGTAAATTTCGCGATGCAGATAATAGTTGGTACTATTGTTTCATTTGGGATAATGATGATGAGGAAGGGCGAGGCAAAACTTTAGTTTGAATCGAGACCATGAGAGCAAAAGACATATGAATCTTTTAAAAGATGGAGAATAGCAATGCACAAAATTATTTTAACTTTATTTATTTTTTTGACACCAGTCTTTTCTGATGCAAAGACAAGAGATATGCGGGAATTAGCAAATTATATCAAGCACACTATATCTATCAATAAATCTTATCCACAACAAGCTTTTGAATCAAATATAACCGGAGAATCTCATGCTATTTTTGTTGTTAATAAACACGGCCACCTAAAAGATTTGCAAGTAACTTCGACTAATGATTTCTTTACCAATGCCTCTATAACAAGTATTAGAAAATCATTTCCAATTGCTATTCCTAAAAACTTAAAGAATCAATTTCCAAAGAGCTTTGTGCTTACAATACGTTATCGTCTCCAAGATAAATAATCAATTGCTCTATTTGCAGCAATCATCTTGACTATTAAATACACATTCTCACTCAAAGCATAGTAACACAAAAGAACCGACTAAAATAATCTCCCTTACGATATAATAATACCCATATAAACGGACAAGGATATAGATGAGTGAACTCTACATTGGTGTGATGTCAGGTACTTCCCTCGACGGTATAGATATCGCGCTGTGTCAGATAGATGCCAAGCAATGTACACTAATTGAGGCTGATGAATATCCTTTCCCTATAGAGTTAAAAGAACGAGTACTGGGCATGATCGCTGGGCAGACGACTTTGCAAGAAGTAGGCGAACTTGATAGTATGCTAGGATCACAGTTTGCAAATGCCATCAATGAATTTATCGCCAATCACGGCATCGATAAGCAAAACATCAAAGCTATCGGCGTACATGGACAGACGCTCTGGCATGCACCTAGCGGTAAATATCCTACCAGCATGCAGCTAGGTGATCCGAATATCATTAATGCTCAGTGCGGCATCCCGGTAGTGGCCGATTTCAGGCGTAAAGATGTGGCTTTCGGAGGGCAGGGCGCTCCTTTCGCACCCGCATTTCATGCTTTTTTGTTTGGTAGCATTAGTCACAAGATAGCCGTAGTTAATATCGGAGGTATGGCAAACATCACCGTGCTTGGCGAAAAGACTATAGGGTATGATACGGGCTGTGGGAATGTCCTCCTAGATATGTGGATAGCTAAACATCAGGACAAGTCTTATGACAAAGACGGTGCATGGGCCAAGAGCGGTAAAGTAGATTATGCTCTACTAGATGAGATGCTTTCCGATGATTACTTCGAGCAAGAGCCTCCAAAAAGTACCGGCAGAGAATATTTCAATCTAGCATGGCTGGAAGATAAACTTTTACGTCATTCCGGACTTGATCCGGAATCCAAAGAGATCCTGAAACAAGTTCAGGATGACAAGCAATTGCAGGCAAATGTACAAAGAACCCTTGTTGAACTTACAGCCATCAGTATCAGCAATGAAGTGCTGAAATTCCATAGAGATATGGCACTGCTTTGCGGTGGTGGAGCCAAAAACAGCTTTTTAGTAGAACGCATCAGGGCAATGATGCCAAATGTGGAAGTGCTCGTAGCCGAGCATGGAGATATGTTAGAAGCAATGATGATTGCATGGCTGGCATACAAACGCCTGCACAAAGAACCTGTAGATCTCAAAGACGTCACTGGAGCAAAGGTTAATGCTATCTTGGGAGGTTTGTATGAATAAAATTAGTCATTCCGAATTTATTTCGGAATCTAAAAGCAAAGATGAGATCCTGAAACAAGTTCAGGATGACGAGAAATATATTCATTGGCTTGGTAGTATCGGCTGGGATAAGTATAGTATAGAAGTAGCTTCAAGTGACGCAAGTTTTAGGAGTTATTATAGACTTGACTATGAAGATAAGAGCTTTTTACTCATGGATTCTTCCAGACAAAAAGAATCGCTTATTCCATTTATGGATATTGCCAATAGACTTGAGAGTGTGGGCGTAAATACTCCTAGGATAATAGAACAAAATTTAGATGACGGATATCTAATAATCGAGGATTTTGGCTCTACTCATTTAGCACAAGTGACGACTCTGGATAATTTGGAATTTTATTACAAAAAAGCCATAGATGAGATAATCCTCATGCAAAAGGCGGATACCGTTGGTTTGCCGCTTTATGACAAAGAGTTTTTGATATTTGAGATGGATCTGTGCAATGAATGGTATCTGCAAAAGCATCTGAATATCACTTTGGATAATGAACAAAAAACAAAATTAAATAGTATCCTTGAATTTATAGCAGATGAGGTTTTGGCTCAGCCAAACGGTTATTTTGTGCATCGTGATTATCATTGTCGCAATATCATGGTAAAGAGCGATGATAAGCTAGGTATCATTGATTTTCAAGATGCTAGAGTCGGAGCGGTTACGTATGATCTGGTCTCTTTGCT
>Ga0172377_10008490_pt1 | contig 10537 bp, 10 predicted proteins | sample Pumphouse3metaG_FD_119749 | JGI IMG/M metagenome (GOLD analysis project Ga0172377, IMG submission 119749) | Leachate microbial communities from a municipal landfill in Southern Ontario, Canada - Pumphouse #3 metaG | ecosystem: Engineered > Solid waste > Landfill > Unclassified | place: Canada... | reverse complement strand
TTATTGCGCTCATTCTTGAACCACTCGGCAAACTGCATCCAGTCAGGCGTAGTGATTGGCATCTCGACACCGTTAGAAAATTTCATAACAGTATCAACAGTGCTAACGGTAAGTGTATTTGTGACATATCCGGCAATGTATGCAGTCGTCCATGCATTTACAATCATCTGCGCATCGAGGTCGAGAGGAACTTGATATATAACACTGTCAAGCTCGTATGGTAGACCGATCGCTTTTAACTCGGAGTCACTAATAGCGAGCTGTTCTTCGACTGGAATAACATACTCCGATAGTTTAATTTCACCCGTTTTTCTATCAATAGTAGCTATCATCTAAACCCCTTATAGAGTCTGACATTGACATTTATAAATGTACCTCCAGACGCATCAATTATCAACTGAGTAATGTTCGTCACTGCATCAGACCATACTTGCTGGCGAGGGTCAAATACACCGCTTGAATTATCCAAATACGGTCGATAACTATTTCCGATCCAAAGAGGGTTTCCATTTTTGATCGTAATAAATCCCTTAATGAAAAAAGCGTATGGAGCGACATTATTCGTACTTCCGATCGCATTTGCAGATACATGCGTCGAATTAGACCCATACGTCAGATATGGTGTACTTGTGAGGCCGTTTGGAAAAAGCCGAAAATTTCTATTACCGGAATCTAAATTACCTTCGATGACAAGTGTATATGCGCTATCATCGGTGTTTAAATCGAGGTTTGTTAAATCAACTGCGGTCACATTTAAAAGAGATACATCATAAACAATATCACTCGGTGTTCCAGTTAGCTCACTGTAATCATATGTCGGCTTAGTAGGCTGAAGCGCCCATGAGGAGATCAGTGATGTGAGCAAGTAGTCCCCGGCATCTTGCTTCCCGGCAAGAGCATCTGTAAGACCTGCGATATTTCCGATACTCAGAGTACTTAGAATCTCTCGGTTCACTTTGATGTAATTGACGAGTTCTTGCATCTCATCAAGTGTCGTATCATCGCTCGACAGTACCGTGTTGATAGTGTCGATAAACCCCTTTAAGATTCGGCCTTGATTTGCTGATAGAGGTTTACTTTGATCAGTAGACGATAGTGTGTCTTGGATATTGGATACGAGTGAGTATTGCATATGCTCATGAGCTGACGGGGGGTATTCGCTCGGCTTCCCGGTTATGCCATCCCACGGTGCAGATTCCGCTTCATCTACAATACCATTCCCGTCTGTATCATAAACCGATTTAAGCATATCACCCGATCCGGTTCCGCCTCCGTCACCAAAATACACAATACCTGCAATCTCCATTTTAATGATCGGAGGAGGTGCATTTAATTCTATATCTATTGACGATATTTCCATTGTAATAGTCATGCAATTGCCTCTTCAATCATAAAATATGCTGTCTTCGAAGAGACGGTTCCGACCTTGATATCAAACGCGACTTTACCGATAGGGATATCTGTAAGATCAAGTATGATGTCATACGTATCTGCCCCGGTTATGTTCACTTGCATCGGATATCTATTGCCTTTAATGTCACGAAATGATGCTGTGACATCACCTTCGATCTGGTACGGATGCTTGCAGCGTCCGATTAAGATATTCCCTTTTTTAAGCTCTTCCATAATCATCACCAAAATTTGATTTGATCCGATCCGATCGCATACAGCTTTCCGTATCGATATACTTTGACCGAATAGTCATAGTTGATCTCGCAATTCGAGACACATTCTCTCTTCCCGGACGGATATGTAAAGCAGCTCTGACCGCGTCGACATTGAGCCTTAGCCAACTCCCAATTTTCGACCCCGGCACGTCCCAACTCTTTTATGACATAGTCTCCACCGTTATATCGCTGATATGTCACCCACAGACCATACTTAGGAACCCAAAATTGCTTCATCAATATCGCTTGAGCTTTGAGCTGATCCGGGATCGCGTCCAGTGATTTGATCCCATGTTTTTGAAGAGTCTCTTTATGCCAACGCCATGTGATCTGAGGTAATCCCCGTGATCCAACTCCATCACGGCTGATGACATCTCTGCAGCCTGCCTCTTGATGAAGTTGGCCAACTCCGTACCACCACGGATAGTTGGTACCGAATTGCAACCAGTGATAGCGTCTAACTTCTTGAGTATAGGATTGGCAGCGCTGGACTGCTCCGCCTGCATAGAGGGCAGAACACAGGATCAGCAGTGCAATGATTCTCATCTCATCCGCCCATCGCAAAGCAATAAGGAATGATGATATACATGCTGTACGATGCGGCAAAGAGCTGCCAGTTATGATCATTGCTCCAGTCGATCTTCGGTAAGAGTGCTTTACGTATTACATGAGCTACCAATATTCCTGATACGGTCAGCAGCGTTTTTAAAACGACCATCTGCATAGGGTTTGACATCGTGTCATATACTCCGCTTACAAATACGTACCATGTGATGATCAACAGTATCAGCACCGGCCACAATCGAATCATCTCTTTGATTAAGAGCACCGTTTTTTCCCAAAGTACTCCGAATAAATACAAAGCCAGCTTTCCGACCACCTCGATAAATAACAGTCCAATCAATCCGATGAACACGGTGATAAACCCAATGATCAACCCCACAATTTTTAGTTTTTCCACTTTTTCTCCTTCTAATTTTGGTAATATTTTTGACCGAAAGCTCTCACGGCTCGATACATCATCCGCCGTTTCCACTTCGGCACCCCAAGCACCTTCATCGCCCGCAGAAAGATAAAATCGGCTCTCCATCTGCTGACGATGCCGGTACGGTACAGCCAGTCATGCAGCGCCGCAGCCTTGCCGTATAGTCCGGTAGGTGGGATCAGCCACCGCAACCATTTTGGAATGCTTGCAAAGTCAGTGGTAAATCCGATAGGGACAGAATAGGTCTTTTCTGCTACGTCGTAAAAGGTGAACGGCTCAGTGAGGGTGAACAGCGTCATAGCATCGTTATACTCACCGATCAATGGAGTAGTAAAGCTGCTCATAGGTGATCTCCGGCCAAGTGCACACCACTACACTTATTAAGATCACCTATCAATTGCTTGATGGCTACCATACGATAGCCTCCAATTCTTCTTGAGAATTTGCTAATTCAATGCGCTCACGTAAAGCTAATAAATCCCCTTCTAAAAGCGATCTATAGTCGACCTTAGCCAATACAGCTAAAATCAATACAACCCGATCTTTACCGTATTTAAGCGCCATATTGTCGATTGTAGGGGTAGGAGCATTATTGTCTAATCTCCATGCCTGAGCCTCTTTTTCTTTGTACGGAAAAGATTCTATTTCTCCTGCTGCATACTTTTCGATCGATGCGGCTAATGCATCATCAAACCATGCGTTGAGTGCTTTGAATTTTGCATTTTGCAAATCTGTAAAAGTTGGAGCAGCTGGTTCGCTATACGCCTCTTTGATTACCGTTCCGTTGTCAAGTGTAGTTACTTTCATACCGTTAATATTTTCAACTTTCATGCGCATTCCTTATTTGAGTTGGTATCGATACCCAATTTTAAACTTATCGGTTTCGGTAATACTAGATGCTACTTCTACAAGTAGTGTATTATTAAAAACAACAGGGATATCATTATTTGATGCATAAGATGTAGATCTCCCACCACCTATAACTTGTAGTCCATGTGCTCCATTTGTAAGTGACCCCGTAGTCGCATCAAATACAACTATGCCATCTACCGTAACTTTTACTCTCATGGTACGTGTAGTAGTATCCATAGATAATACTGACAACCATGATACAACCCCTCCCGATCCTGAAATCGATAATACAGGTGATAAGATATCTGCTGTCAATGCTCCACACAGTGCAGTCTTAAAATTCATATCTGCTCCGTTAGCATATAGACTATACATAATGCTTCCATCTGAACAGTAGTTGACGATTTGTTTTGTAGGCTGTAAAAGTTTTGTTAATAGTGCTGTTTCAATACTCATTTTTAGCTCCTTGTCGGTTTAGGATATCCGCCTGACCAGTCATATGTAATTGTCAGTAATACGGTTACTCCATCTGTATTCGTGTACTCTTCTTTTGTAAGAAGCCCACTTATGAATGTATAGATCACTTTGTATCCGCCCTCATATGTCTCATCTACTACAAACCCATTTAAAAGCGTATATGCGGTCATTGTTAGATGTCGGACTCTTTTATCTATTGGCTCATCGTATGCTTGCAATGCCCAGTCAGCTGATAAGCTTGGGTCAACATCTCCATCTGTGACAACTTTTGCACGGTAAGACAAGAATGTGATCGGAGACCATCTTACGGTTCCTTTGTCATATTGAACTCCGCTAAACCACTCATCAGAATTTGAATTATTCGCTGCCGCTTGTGCTGATGCTTCCGCAGCATTTTTAAACTCAAGTGTCAGAGCTGCAGCTGTACCTACATCTTCAGCCAAATCATTCATCTGTGATCTGAGCTCATTTTGTTCGATGACAGAATTCGGGAGTGCTTCTCCAAATTCATCCCAACGCGCCTCAAATGTATTTAGATCATTCGTATTGGGAGCGACAGGTAACAGTGATAATATTTTTTGAATAAATCTCATGCTTTTCCTCTCATGTTAGATAAGACCCACGACTTTTATCGGTATCCATGAGCCTTTTGATCCTTCAATATCGATTTCATATGTCTGCATGTAACAGAATAGGTTGACTGACTCGATCGATTTTGAATTCACGACGACAATCGGTTTGCCGCGCGAATCAATGATAAACTTGTTTGCCGTATCCGTTTGATCGTATGGAACATATACTTTTAGATCGATCGTATTTGCAAAGTTTCCCTGTTTTAAATAGGTTGCTCCGCTGTCGGGATCTTTGTTGATCGTAGAATAGTCGATCCCGGATATTTTCAATTGTGATTGAGTGATACCCGTTTTTTTCTCTTTTGCCGGAAAGAATATTCCGCAGCCGGCTTCATTGATTCCGTTGTCGAACTTAACGATGAAGCTGATATTTCGAGTCAGTGTTTTTCGTCGATAAACGATCGATGTCTTACAATCTTCAAACCATCCTCCGTAAAAAAAATCAATCCAGCCCATTGGTTTTCTTGATAACTTAAATGTTTCCGATTCGATGACTTCAAGAGTAGAATTATTGAAAACTTCGATAGTTACAGACTTTGCAGTGATATTGCCCAGGAATAAAAAAGTTGCCCCGTAGCAGAGTACCTCTGTTTGTAGATCAACCCCTTTTGTTTGTGTATTGAGAAATTGATCGAACATTTTGAACTTGTTTGTCGTACCTAAAAACTTCCAGTCGAGCGGATTTTCATTCGGCTTTTTACCGCTATTGTCCGTTTTTGCTTCATACTCTCCGAAATTCTCAGGCAGGTAAACTTTTTGGGAAACTGTATACGAAGTTTCTTCAACCCATGTTTCATAGAAAGAATCATCGACAGATGAGTTCACGACCGTCATAGGGGTTTGGCTTAATATCATCATTATGACGCCCCGTTAGCAGCTAACTTCATCTGCAAAATATTTTCTTTTGTGGCAGATACAAGATCATTGAGCGTTTTTGTTAGCTGGATCGTAGATGTGTTGTTTGCAGCGAGCTGCTTCAACTCTATCGATGTACTTGAGGTCTTTGTTTTTGTAAGAAGCATATCATTGATGAAGCCGGTATCTATACTCGCTTTTAGCGCATCGTTATACGCTTTTTGAGCATCGGTCATCTTCATTAAAGTATTTCCGATATCTTCATATAGATTGATCGTATCTTCATTAAAGTTTTGTGCGATCGCTTTTTCATACATTGAAGTAAAAGAGCTCAATGATACATTCGAAATCCCTGCTTGTTTCTCCAGAGCACTGAGATCGGATGTAAGATACTGTACTTGATATGCCGCAAGATTCAGAGCATCATCTTTATATAAATACTCATTGAAAGAACGAAGATAATCTCTGCTTTGTATTTTCAGTTCAGTGAGTTTTTTCGCTGCTTCTTCTGCAGCAGATGCGATTTCTTGAGCGGCAGCTACAGAAGCATCTGCAAGTCGTTGTTGCTCTTCGAGTTTTGCAGCTTCCGCGTCGGATAGAATCGATGAGTATTGCTTCTCTGCATTGTAAGCCGATTGAAATGCATTTGTAAGATCAGACCACATACTCACGTTTGCATCAGTTCTTCCAGCTCCAGTTAATGAAGATTGCATTGTCGCTAAAAATTCTGAATCGCTGACGTTAAGACCGTAATACGACTTCAACATCTCGTACTGTGTACGCGCACTCTGAGCAGCAAACTTAGCACTCTCAGTATCATTAGCAGCAAATATCTGCTGTGTAGATGATACTAGCTGTTCAACTTTTAAATTGTTGTTTAATGCATTTGATGCCGCTTGCAGTGCCGCTGCCGCTGCTTCTGCTGCAGTAGTAGTCTGACCGATTGAGTTTAGATATTTATCTTGCGCGTCAGTTGCCGACATCAGAGCACTGCTGAGGCTATCCCATTGTGAAATAGTCGTAGGGTCAAATGAGTTTTTGACAGCATCTGAATACATTTGAGAGAAGTTTTCAACAGTAACACCAGTCACACCGATCATACTTTCAAGATTTTGAAAATCTTGCTGTAGCCACTCCGCCTGCTTTCGGAGCGATTCAGTAGTATCCCCTGAGCGTTCAAGGCTCCAAACGTCGAAAGTTCTTTGCGATGAGATGAATGTATTGACAGATTCACTCAACGCTTCCATTACCGTTTTATCGACGCTATCGGCGTAGTCAGTCCAAGACTGATACAATGCATCAAATTCAGGGTTTGCAGTGTACGATGTAATATCTTTCGTAACTTCTTGTACCGTCCAAGCGAGACCGCCTTTCAGTTCTGCAGTAATGCCTGTAGAAACCGACTCCCAATCGGTTATGGTGAGGGTACTTGCTAATTTTTCAGGAATCCCCGTAAACGTAGCGATAAAGTTTTTAGCAAGTTGATCTTGGAATGTGCTGCCAGTATATTTTCCCGCCTCTATCAAGATTTTATCGGTGCTTCCCAACTGCGCTAGTAGATAGTCATATGTGTCGAAAATACCCATTATCTTTTTAATGTCGGAGGCAGATAAATCCGTATAGTCCGTCCATGACTTAGAGCTAAACCAAGATTTTTTCTTTTTACTTACATAGCTTTGTAGCGTATCAAACCCAGCTCCTGCCCCGGTAGTTTCTCCAAAGCTGATCCCTATATCAGTTGTTTTAGTGCTTCCGAATAGTCCCCCTATCACAGAGCCAAGTCCCGCCCCAATTTCAAACCCTACAAGTCCACCAAACGCAGCTCCGATAGCTCCTCCGATAGCTCCAATTGTGCTCGCTTTGGTATCAGCTCCGAATAGCGCATCACCTAGTGCCCCTACTGCGTACCCCCCAACTCCTCCGAGCGCTCCAGCTCCGAGCCCTACCGTAGTACCTGCGATATTGACTTCAGATGCAGATATAAAATTTTGAAGTGTGGTTAAAGCGGGCTGTAACGCGGTCTCAATATTTGCACCGATATTCGTGATTCCACCGCTAAAGAGGTTGTATGCAGTTTTTAAAGATGAGATGTTTGATGCAAGACTCATAATGTCAGATCCGGTAGCAGTGATCTGTCCTTCTGAGTTGATTACAGTTCCGCCAGATGTAGTAGTATTTCCGCTCAAAGCATCGAAAATAGACCCGCTCATCCCCATTATGCTTGATTGTTCACTTGCTGTGAGTGTTGTTCCGACTCCGACGCCGTTTCCTACCATACGAAAAATATTCGTTGATATGCCAGGAGTTCCGGTGATCATGTTTTGGAGGCCGTCAATCAGTACATTCGATAGCTGTGCAGAGGCCGCACGTGCGATCGATGTTGTGACAGATGACCAGAAGTCTTTGAGCCAATCTCCGAAATCATTCCATTTACCTGTCATTGCATCGAAGAGCTGGTTGTCCATCGCTTTTTTATAGTCTGAGAGAACATCTATCAAAAATTTATTGTCTTTTTCCCGCTGTTCTTTTTGGAACTGCTCATAGTCTTTACCCCAAATGGCAAGCATCTGTTCATTCGTTAGAATCCCAGAAGCTGCAAGCTGCTGTATTCGATCAGATTCATTTATGGCAAAAATACTTGCACTGTCATCGATGGATGAATAATATTCAAGTAAAGCACTTTTTCCTTCATCCCATCTTTTTAATGTTGCGTCTGTATCTTTTGCCTCTGAGTCCGACCACTCTTTTTCTTTTGTCGTCAGAGCATCACTCATTGCATCATGTAATGACTGTAATTCATCTGAATTTAGTTTTAGAGTAGCGGCAGAAACATATTTAGAGATAGTGAGCTCATCAACTTTCGCTTTGCGATATGACTGTGCTTTCTCTGAAATATTTGCCATTGCCTTATCGTGATCAGAAGCGGATAATTCCGTTATATCTTGATTAATTGAGCTGTATGCTTGATTGAGTGCTTCGATAGCTTTTTTTTGTTTGTTGATTTCTGCATCACTCAATGGAGGTTTGACGTTATCCGTCTTTTCAGTAGTTGCTTCAGCTATGTTACCAAGCTCTGTAAGCTTTGATCCGAGAAACTTCAGCCGGTTCTCAAGACGTGCAGCATTTTTCTCTTCAATCGCTTTATTCCCAAAGACCGAATCAAAACCATCCCAATTTGCTATTTTTTTTCGACTTTCTGAAAGTGCGTTTACAGTACGATCGATCTCTTTTTGTACAGAATCTGCTGTTTGTAAGTTCTTGATACCTTCAAGAGCATTTTTCGATGCTGTATTGAATTTATCCATTTCATTTGTCAATACGACGCCAAGACCCACGGCTGCAGTTCCGGCTATAAGCCAAGGATTCGCTTTCATTGCCGTGTTTAATGCAACCTGAGCAAATGTAAGACGATTAACCGATGTAGTGGTCGTATTGGTTGCAATGTTGTACGCAGTTGTAGCTACCGTCGAAGCAGTCACATATTTGGCGTGAAGCTTTTGAACCGTATTGACACCAACAACTGCACTTTGGTAAATTGCAACTGCGGATGCGGCTTCAAGAGTATATTTTCCGTATAGGACAATATCATCAAGATGATCACCCATTGTCTGAACGGCAGCAGTAGCTCCGGATATAGCCGTTTTTGCAATGTCGAATGCGCCTGAGTTATTAGTAATCGTGTTTTCAAGATTTGTCCAGGTATCTTCGAAATTGGATACTAATCCGTTTAACGTCTGGGATTGCTTATCCATCATCCCTGAGTATTTTTCATTGAAGATTGCTTCGAGTGTACTTTTGATGATCTGCTTATTGTTATCGATAATCTTTGTTTTTGCAGCCCCGCTTGAGTCAATCCAGTTATATGCAATCTTCTTCCCAGATACGGAAGCTGTGATCCCAAACTCTTTGAGCCGTTCGTTCTCTCCGGTCATTGCATCGGCCATTGCTTCTACTGCAGCCATCAACGGCTTGCTGAGAGCTGCAGAAGTATCTCCGAGTGTTTTTAGAGATCCGTCTGTTGCATCGATACCGTATGCTTTGAGTCTGATAAACGCTTCAGTCGTCTCATCAAGAGTATATGGAGTCGTTGCAGTAAAGTTTTTAATCCAGTCAAACCCCTCTTGAGCTTTTGCCGCAGATCCGCTCAATACTTCGAGTGATACGGCATATTGCTCAAACTGTGCTGCAGTTGATAAAAAGTCTTCTGCTCCGTCTTTGAGTTTGTCAAAAGCAAAAACACCTGTGATAATACCGGCTGCTTTAGAAGCTTTTGAAGAAAGATTATCGATTGATCCAGCGATACGATCGGTAGATCTTTCCACTTCTCTTGAAGCGGAATCGGTCGTTTTTCCAAGCTTATTAAACCCTTCACTTGTTACTTCTAAGGCTTTTGTATCACTATTAATCTTGATTCTGATGTTAAGATCATTAGCCATACAAAACTCCTTCCAGCGGAAACCCGCTATCTTTTCTCATTCATGGCCGAGGCCATTGATTTAAGTAACATGAACATCTCGATCGAATCTTCATCATATCGATCGCACCAGTCCTTGATTACTAAGTAATCGACACTATGGATTATCCCCCCCATCCCCGCAGACTCTATTTTTTTAGATAATGCGAAGAGACGGGTGATATCGCGATCGTGTTCGCTTAACTCGACCGCACCCCATACTTCACCGGTTGCAGTTTGCTCACGAATCCATTGTGTTAGTCGTTCAACTTTCCCGCTTTTTCTTCATTTAAAGCTGAGAACAGTGCGATTGCAAAGTCTTTCAACGAACCCTCTTCATACTGCTCTTTAAGGATTTTTTCCACAGTTTCCGGGGTATTTTTTACAAGCAATAATCGAATTGTTTTTTTATTTGCTTCATTCGCACTGTCAGATGAATTGGTTTTAACAATTTGTGCGATACCGTCAAACTCAACAGTCGATAGAGACTGTACTTTCAGATCGGTTTCCGATCCGTCCAAAAATTCATATTTGACTTCGGTTTCTGTCCGTTTTGCATTTAATTTTTTCATGTATTTCCTTTTTAGATTGATAAGATCAAATTACGATTCTTTAC
>Ga0172377_10008488_pt1 | contig 10538 bp, 20 predicted proteins | sample Pumphouse3metaG_FD_119749 | JGI IMG/M metagenome (GOLD analysis project Ga0172377, IMG submission 119749) | Leachate microbial communities from a municipal landfill in Southern Ontario, Canada - Pumphouse #3 metaG | ecosystem: Engineered > Solid waste > Landfill > Unclassified | place: Canada... | reverse complement strand
TCTCCTTGGTCTAATTTTCCCCGAACCTGCTTCAAGCGATCCTGAAATGTGCTCATAAAGTAATTTTATTTTGATGTCCGGATGTCAACCTTGACATCCGGACATTTGCCCGGACACATATAATCCTGCCCGGACATAGGTAACAGTTAGATATAATTCAATAAAAAGGTGTTCTTCAAAAAGGCCTCACAATTCCTGCCCGGACACGGAAAAAATGCCAGTAAGGGAATTTTTTTTCTTGACATGTATGCCCCACGGGCTTATTATCTGAATCACAATTACCAATCGGGAGTTTATTAAATGCAAACCATCGACATCAAGGTAAACCTCCTCCGTAAGGGGGTGTCAATGCGGTCCATCGCCAAAAAGCTCGGCGTCAGCCATAACGCGGTGGCCCTGGTGGTCAAGCACAAACTGATGAGCCGCCGGATCATGGAGGCCGTCGCTGCGGCCCTCGACCTGGACGTGTTGACGGTATTCCCGGAATTACAGGAAAAACAGGGCCGCCGCAGTTGCTCTAAATCATAAATTACAGGGTTATGAGTGTCAACCTGAAACAAATTGTAAGGGCAGTAGTGATGCCGGTCAATGGAAAAAGGAAAAATAATTCCGGACAGGGGTTTCAGATGAATTTGTGGGACCAATTGGCGATGAACGCCGGCCCCGTCATCAAGGCTGCCATGAGTGAGGCCATTAAGCGCAGTTCGATGTCCAGGGAGGAGATCGTGGACGAAATGAACCGGATCGCCCTGGCGGCGGGGATCACCTGCAATGGCCGCTGCCAGAAGGTGAGCGGCGCGGTCCTGGACAAATGGGTGGCCCCGGGGGCCGCCGCCCACCAGATTCCCTTGAGGCTGCTGCCGGTGTTTTGCTCGGCGGTGCGATCGAACCTGCCTCTGGAAGCCTATTCCAGGTGTTTCGCCGGGGCCAAGGTAGTCAGCGAAGAGGATTACCGTATCCTGGAATGGGCGAGGCTGGAGATCGCCAGCCGCCAGTCAAAAAAGCGGGCCAGGCGGCTGGCCCAGGAAGTTGGGATCGAGTAAGGCGGTTTTATCCCGGCCTTCTCCCGGCAAGGGAGAGGGGGTAACGGGTTCACATAATAATAAGGAAGGGAAGGAGATCGAAATGGAAACAGTATTACGGCAATACACCCTGAAAAAGCATCGGCTGACTCCGGAGAATTTGCGGCGCAGCCTGGCAGGGGCGGCGGCCCGGGCCGAAGATGGAATCGTGAACGTGATGGTTTCGACGCCCAAAGGGGTGCATTTGCCCTGGAAGATCGACGCGTTATGGCGCTCCCGGGAAGGTGAAAGCGGTTTTGATTTGTGCGGGGCCAATATGGATGCCACCGGCTGGATGAATGGCTTGGTCTTGACCAAGCCGGTGAAATATGACGACGACGGCTACCGGCATATGGCACACTGCCGAATTAATCCGGCGGTGATCAGCGAATGCAACGTCAGCTACCTGGAGAAGAAGGCCAGGCGGCTGGCCCAAGAGGTGGGGATCGAGTAAGGCCCCGGACCTCTTCCGGCAAGGAAGAGGGGGTTTAGGGGCGCACATAATAATAAGGAAGGGAAGGGGCAAAGTCATGGAAGAGGTCAAAACAAGTTTTTTCAATAAGCAATATAAGTTGCGCACCAAGTTGGAGTGCGCCTGTGATGAGGCTATGTCGGAGATTCACGACACGTTGCGTAAGCTAATCGCCGAGATTCCTATGAAAGGCTTCAGTGAGGATGGTCAACGCCAGATCAGCTTCGATCTGAAAATAAGCCTTAAAGGAGATGCCTTCGGCCACTCGCTTAAGTATGAGGTAGCTTAATACCGCTTCTTCTGGTTTTTCGGCAAACAAATTATGGAAATACCGTTTAAGGAAGAAGGGAATGAAAGACGCCTACACCGCCGCCGAAATCGCCCAGGCCACGAAGAAGACAGAACGATCAGTACGCCGCCGGGCCGCGAAAGAGGGCTGGGCAGGCAGAGAGCGCCCCAACCCCAAAGGCGGGGGAACCATTAAAGAATATTTCTACGCCTCCCTCCCCAAAAAGGTACAGAAGGACCTGGCGGTCTGGGAAATGGGGCGGACGGTGGAGGAGGGCAAGGCGCTGGTGGCGGCAAACACCCCTCAGCCCCCGGCGCCAAAACCCGCAGGGGAGGCGCCCAGGCATTTAACTCCCGGGCAGGAGAAAAAGGCCCTGGCCGAGGCCGACCTTCTCCGGCTTTACCTGGAGGCGGCGGGGCGGGCCAGGTGGGGCCAAGTGCTGCCCGCCAAACTTGAGTTCCTGGCCGCTTACAACACCGGAATCCCCTTCCCTCAACTCCATGAAATTCTTGGCGATATCACCTTTTCGACCATAGAGCGCTGGACAGTCAAAGTTAAAAGGGCGCAGCAAACAGGCGGCGACCCGGTCCGGGCCCTGGCCCCGAAGCATGGCGATCATCTGCGGGGAGTGCGCCGGATCGGCGGGCGGGAAGGGAAATTAGAGGATCTGTTGGGCACGCCCCAGGGGAAGATCCTGCTGGCCTGGGCGCTTTCGCCCAACCGCTATAACAAGGCCCAGGTCATTTTCAACGCCAGAAACGCCATGCGGCAACGGGGCATTACGGACAACGAGTCGGACGCCACCTATAAGCGCTTCCTGGATGATTTCGAGGCCCGCAAAAACCATATCTGGGTCTACAGCCGGGAAGGCAAACAGGCCTGGAACGACCAGTGCGCCTTTTATATCGAACGGGATTACGACCTGCTGGAGGTGGGCGACTGCCTGGTAGCGGACGGCCACACCCTGGATTTCGAGTCGGTCAATCCCTATACCGGGAAACCCAAACGCCTCACCCTGATCACCTTCATGGACATGAAATCAAACTTTCCGGTGGGCTGGGAGATCATGCCCACGGAAGACACCCGCTCCATCGCAGCGGCCTTATGGCGGGCTATATTGGCGCTGGGGAAGCTGCCGACCTGCGTCTACCTGGATAACGGCCGGGCCTTCGGGGCGAAATATTTCACCGGCGACCTGGCGCAGTCAGGCCTGCCCGGCCTGTTCAAACGCCTGGGAATCGAGACTATCTTTGCCTGGCCTTATCACGGCCAGAGCAAAACGGTGGAGCGCTGGCACCTGACCCTGAAAGAATTCGAGAAGCATGCCCCCACCTATGTCGGCGGCAGCATCGATGAGAAGCCGCCCCGCCTGAACCGGGGTGAACGGGAGCACCGCAAAATGTGGGAGCGCCTGACTCGGGGGGCAGTGCCCACCTTGCTTCAGACCCATAAGGGCCTGGCCGCCTGGCTGGATGAGAGATACAACCCCAGGCCGCAGCCCCGAGGCCACCTCAAGGGGAAATCGCCCCTGGAAGTCTTCCTGGCGGGCAAGGGGCCGGGAATCGATCCGGGCGAGCTCCGCTTTCTGATGCTCTCCCAGACGGTGCGCACCATTCATCGCCGGGGCATCACCCACCTGGGTAAAGATTTCTACGCCCCCGAGCTTTACGGGCGGCGGCATCCGGTCATGATCCGCTATGACCTTCTGGACCCAGATTACATCCTGGTGTTCGATGAGGATGGCTCCTTTCTCTGCGAGGCCCGGGTCATGACCAAAGTGCATCCCATCGCCCGGATCAACGGCACGGAAGAGCACCAGGAGGAGCTGAAGCGCCAGATTGAATTAAAGAAGCACCAGGAAAAGGAAGCCTCGGTCTTCTGCCGGATGATGAGCGATACTCTGGTGCAGCCGGAGACGGAAGCGCATTTCGCCAGGCTGGGGATGAGTCCGGCAGGAGAGGCGATGCCCCAGCCGGAACAAAAAGTATTACGCCTGCCCAGCGCCCAGGAGTTTGAAGCCGACGTGGCCGCGGCGGAGCGCCGCCAGGCGGAGGCCGAGGCCCGTGAGGCCGAGGGTTTCTGGCAGCGGCTGCGGGCGTTGCCGCCCCCGGAGCGGTATGAACGCCTGTTGGAGTTACAGGCCCAGGGCCGGGAGCTGCCGCAGGAGGACACGGCCTGGATGCGCTACTTCGAGCATACGCCCGCCTATGAGGCGTGCCGGGAATATTATGAGGACCGGAAGATGCTGTTCTTATTAGATCAGCAAGCAGGAGAGGGGTTATGAGCGAAGCATCAAAAAAACCTTGGGCCGAGATGAAGCCGGTGTTTCTCGACACGCAAAATGTCAGGAACGCCAACGTCGCCATGCACGCCCTGGCCCTGCAGCCGGGCAAGCCCCGGATCGGGGCCTTCTATGGCCACGCCGGGGTGGGCAAGAGCTATTGGGCCACCACGTATATCTCCCGGCAGCCGGAAGCCAGCCCGTATCTCAAATGTCAATACGTCTGGGGCGGCAGCGAGCTGGCCTTTCTGCGGGCCTTGTGCCGGGCCTTTGAAATAGAAAGTCCGCCCCATAAAAAGGTGGACTGTTATCAATTAATCCTGGACGGCCTGACGGCCAGGCGGCACCTGCCGCTCTTCGTGGATGATTTTCACCGGATGCCCCGGGGGCACCTGGAGATCATGCGGGACCTGACGGAGCTGTCCGGGGCGCCGGTGGTGCTCATCGGGGAGGAGCCCTTGGAGGCCATGCTCCAGGCCCACGACCAGGTATGGTCCCGGACCTATCAGGCCATGAAATTCCGGCCCAACGAGGTCTCGGACGTGGTGCTTTTGGCCCGGAACGCCGCGGGCCTGGAGTTGGCGCGGGAGGCGGCGACGCACCTGCACCAATGGGCCTCCGGCGACTTCCGGCCCCTGGATTCCGCCCTGGCCGGACTGCTCCAGTATGCTCAGGCCCAAGGCAAGGGCGTGACGATTTCCCTGGAGGACGTGAAGGTGGTGCTCAAGACCATGCTGCAGCCCCGGACCCGGAGGAGCGTTAAATGACAGGGGTCAGGGATCAGGGGTCAGGGGCCGCTAAGACCAGGAAGAAGGTGAAGAAATGAGGCGGGGGAGCCTGCGGGAACGGGTGCGGGCGGCGGCCTTGGAACTGGACAAGCAGGACGCCGGCTTCGAGTTCGGCGACCTGAGCGATTTCCTGGGAGTGCAGACCCGCCGGGAGGAAAAGAGCCTCCGGGGGGCGGTGACCGATCTCCTGAAGGCCGGGGACTTGCGGCGCCGGGAAGACGGCCGGCTGGGCAAGGTGGAGCATCCTCCGGGCGCGCCCACCAAGCAGGAGATCATGTGGCGGTTCCTGCGCCTGAACCGCCGGGCGCCGGTGAAGAAGTTGATGGCGGTGGCCCAGGCGGCCGCGGCCACGGTTGAGCAGTTCGGCCGGCTGTTGCAGCGCCGGGGCCTGGGGCAAATCGAGAACGGGGAAATATATCTCCTGGGAAATCCGGGCCCGGAAGCTCCGTTTGATGAAGAGCGGGCTGACCGGGCCAAGGCCTGGCGGCAGAAGCGGAAAGAGGCCCTGGTCAGCCTTGATGAAGCCTATGCCGAGGTGGCCCAGGAATGTCCGGGCAAAAACGGCGAGAGCCTGCGGGCCATCGCCGCGGCGAGGCTGAAGGTGAGCGAGATGGAGGAGGAGTGACGTGACAGAGGACAGTAGGCAGAAGGCAGAGGGCAGTAGGCAGTGCCAAACCTGCCGGCACTGGAAAGGGAAGGCCTATTTGGTTAGTGGCGAGGTGCAGAGATCCTGTGTGAAGTTGCGGATGCTGACCGCGGCGGCGTATGCGGGCGTGTCCGGCGCCGGTTGCGGACTGTGGGAGCCGGCTGATTAAGGAGGTTATGTAATGCCATTGTATGAATACCAATGCGTGGATTGCAGTGAAAAAGACCAGCGGATAGCCGGCCTGGACGACGGCACGGCCCTCTGTGTCAAATGCGGCGGCCAGATGCATAGGCTCGATGCAGATATCTTTGGGCCCTACGGCATTGAAGCCGAGCCGGCTTGCCGCCCGGACCAAAATCGACCAGAAAAGAGGAAACGTTATGAAACCACAAGAGAAGATCAAACCGGCCCAGGTCAAGCTGCTGAACGTGGCCATAAAGCAATTGGGGCTGGATAAGGAAGATCTTAAGGCCCGCTATCAGGTCGAGAGCACCAAAGACCTCACCAACGCCCAATTTGATGAGCTGATGGAGCACCTCTGTAAATGCGGCTTTAAGTACGCGCCCAAGAACGCGGGCGGCCGCGGGAAACCCAAATATGGCAGCCGGGGGCGGCCTGCCTATGGAAAAACCGCCAAGGCGGAACACCTCCAGGCCATCGGCAAGGCACTGGAGGAACTCGACCTGCCCTGGGCCTACGCCGAAGGCATCGCCAAACGGATGGGTCATGCCGCCAGGCTGGAATGGTGCCGGCCGGAGGAGCTGCACAAAGTGCAGGTCGCCTTGAATTATAAGGTCCGCAAGCAGGCCGGGGACCCGGTGCAACATAAGCCCGAGACACTGGCACGGAGGAAGGCCGGAACTCATGGACATGACAATACTTTGTAGAGAACGGAAACGCTGCCGTTCCGGCAAGGTGGGTTTTTTCTCGGAACTGGCGGCGCTGTTCGCCATCGTCAGTATCCAAAATGGGGCTCACGGTGAGCGTATTCCCCGGCGGGCCTATTTCTGCCCAATCTGCCGGCGCTGGCATCTGACCAGCATGACCAGGGAGGATTAGACGGAAGCAATGATCTGCAAAGAGTGCGGCAAGAGATTTTACGAGGGCCGGACAAACCGGCGCTACTGCTCTGATGCCTGCCGGGATGTGGCCAAGAAAAATCGGGAATACCAGTATGCCCGGGAAGTCCGGGCCGGCAAGCGCCAACGGCAGTCCCAGGCCCCTCGGACCAGGAATGATGACGACGTTAGCCGACCGGCGGCCCGGAAAATCAGGCGCTGCCTGAAATGCGACCGGGATTTCAACAGTCGTGGCCCGGAAAACCGGATCTGCCCGGCCTGCCGGGCAAAACGAAGCACGTAGCACGTAGCGGGAAATCGCCGCGCATCCCGCCGAGAAAGAGAGGAAACATGCTTAATCTACCGACAAACAAGGCCTTCCTGGCGGCGATGCTGAAGGGCTACCAGGCAGGCAAAGACGGCCTGCCAAAAAAGAGCAATCCATATCCCGACAAGACGAGAGATTACCGCAACGGGCCGACGTTTTCCAGGACTTTTCGACGGTATTGGAACGAGGGCTGGGAAGCGGGTTATAAGGAATTATTGGACGCGGTCAATCTGGTGTGGGGGATTAAAGGCTGCAGCAGGAGGAGCCATGACGGAGAAGAAGGTAGCGAAACTGGAGAGGGAGTTAAAAGAGGAAAGGGCCAGGCGGAAGCGGCAGGAGGCCAAAAGCCGGCTCCTTTGTGAAATGTCCCGGCACCTGGGGGAGGCTAACGCCATCGGGGCCGGAGAACTTTTCGAGATCGTCTTTCAGCGGCCCTATAAAGGCAATAAGATTAGCGGCTGCCGGGCGTTGCGGGATCTCATGGAAGATGTGAAGTATGGCGCAAACCCCACCCTCATCGCCCATTCCTGCTCTGTCGACCAGCCCGGTTATTACATTCCGGTGGGAAGCGAGTGGAAGGCCTATCTCGACTGTGAAGGTGAAAAGATCAAACGCAAAATCGGCCGCCTGGCCCGGCTCACTCGGGTGAGCGCCGCGGCCTACGCCGGGCAATTGGCTCTGGCCATTCAGGAGGAGGAGTGAAACGCACGAAAAATGAAAAATTTACTACCCCGGCGCACCGGGAGGCCGACCGCTTGCTGGCGGCCTGGGATGCGGCCGACCGGGACGTAAGGCGGCTGGAGGCGGAAGCCAATAAGGAAATGGCTGAAACCCTGAATAAATGGGCCGAAACAATCAAGGCGGCGAAATACAAGCGGGATGCCTTGGGCGCGGCTATTAAGGATATGGAGAAAGAGCATCATATGGAATATTTCGGAGAAACCGGCCCGGCCCCGGTATCCTCCTCCGTGGCTCTGCCGCACGGGACCCTGCTGTATGACAAGACCGAGTATGTGGTCAAACCCAGGAAGGCGGACGTTCTGGGCAACCTGGAGAAATACGGTTTTGAAGAGGCCATCCGGCGCGACCCCGCAGTGGATTGGGAGGCGCTGAACGATCCGGAGGAGTGGCCGGACGCGCTTCTGGCTGTCATCGGCACCCGGCGCGAGGTCAAGGAGACGTATGGTTTCCAGATCAAGGAGCCCCAGAATGAAAAAGAAGCTGTTGGCGCTGTATCTCAAAGAATTTAACCGGGATTACCTGAGCACCCGGGAAGACCGGCGGCGGGTTTTGGCGGAGTTGGTGAAATTTATGGGTTTTTTGGCTATGTGGGCGGTGACCGTCATTATCCTGCGGGTCATGGAATGAGCCGAAAGCTGAAATGCCCGGCCTGCGGCACGGAGATCAGTTTGGAGCAGCTTGAACAGACGGCCGATTTGGAGGCCCTGCGGAAGGCGGAAGAGTCGTATGGCGCTGACTGGCCCCTGATCCGGGAGTATCTGGACTGCTTCCGGCCGGCCTCGGGCAAGGCTTTGACGGTGAAGAAGCGGGTGCGCTTGGCCCGGGAGGTCTGGGAGATATGGAGCTCGGGCCGCTTTTCCTCCAACCGCCAGGAGTACGAAGTGGAGCGGCAGGAGTTCCGGGAGGCCCTGCGTATTACCTGCAACCAGGTAAGCCCGCCATTGACCAATCACAATTACCTAAAAAAGGTATTGCTCAAGGCCGCAGAAAAAACTTCCCAGCGCCGGGAACGCGAACTGCGGGAGCGTGAAGAACGCCTTCAGGCCGGTCTTAGGCCTGGCGGCGAGATGTCAGACGCGGCATCCTTGACGGATGCGGAGCGGGCCGAAATGCACCGGCTGGGCTGGGCGGTGCGCCATGCCAAGACCCCGGAGGAAAAGGCCGAAGCTTCCCGGCGGTATAAGGAATTTCTGCAAGGCATGACTGATTAAGGAGTGGTTATGTGGTGGATATATTTGTTGGTTTTTTGGTTGGGCGGCCTGCTCGGTTATGCAGTCTGCGCCCTGATGGTGATGGCCGCCGTTGACAGATGCATAAGGCAGGGGCACTGCCGCCCCGAGAAGATGCGTTAGGAGGACGTATGGCCGAAAAATATTTTGATCTTTTCGTGGGGGTGACCTTGGCGCCCCTGTGGAAAAAACCGCCCAAAGACGCCCGGGAAGTGCGGCAGCGGGCTGATTTGACTGAGGAATTATTAAAAATCTCAAACCGTCTGGCCCAGCTCCTGAAGAAGGAGGTGTTCAGACGGTGCCGGGCGGATTAGGGCAGCGCCGGATGGGAGCGAAGCCATGCCCGACAACGAATTGAAGCTGTTCCGCTGCGAAGCCCTGAACGCCCGGATTTCGCTTCGCCAGTGCCGGATCAATCAGGAGGAGGCCCGGCGCCGGGCGGCGTTGGATAAAAGCGAGCGATTTGCTCGGAGCGGCAATCTCTATGCCGGCTGGTTGCACGTCTGCCTGGCCTGCACCCAGAAAGACGATCTGGACGGGCAGTCGTGCGAGGCTGTCAATGCAGGACGTGATAGCGGAGTGCATCCCGCCGAAAAGGAGAGGGAAAATATTCCTGAAAATATGCCCGCCAAATATGCCAGAAAATATTCCAGAAAATATTCCAGTGATGACGGGCGGCAAAGGGAACAACCGCCAAGGGCGACACCTGGCGAAAAGGAGAAAACGGTGATGGAAATGGTAGCGGTCACGAGCGGGCCGAAGCATCCGTGCCCCAGGCATCCGGATCAGGAGCAGATGGTCTGTATGAAGCCGGGAACATATTTTGGCAAATTAATGGGGCGTTGCCGGATCTGTATGCAGGAAAGGGCCAGGGAAGGCCGCAAAACCCGGAAAGAGAACCGCCTCAAAGGGCTCACGAAGCCGAAAGCCAAGCCCGCGGCGGCGCCGGAGCGGGTCCTGGTATTGAATTTTGCCGGCCTGCCGGATGAGGGTCTGTGGGACAACCTGCATCAGCAGGCCCGGGAGGAATTGCGCCCGCCGGAGATGCAGGCGCTGCACCTGATCCGGTCGCAGTTGCGGGCCAGCAGGAAGACGGTGATTGACCTCATAGAATAAACTGCCTTCTGAGATTGATCTTTGCGGCCTCAAATTAAGTCGGAAAAATTAACCTGCGGAGCCGGGGGATAACGAATGAGCCAGGAGAAGGAGAAGCTGCTGAGGGTGAACGTGGCGGCGAAGCGGTTGGGAGTTACTGACCGCCATGTCCGGCGCCTGGTGCGGCAGGGAAAGATCGACTATTTCCGGGCCAGCCCCCGGAAGACCTTTATCCCTGAATCGGCGGTGGAGGCCTTCCGGGAGGATAAAAGTTAAAGCAGATGGAAAACAATCGGCATAGAGTTTATGGGCTATTGAGTAAGGATCGCGACACCGGGGAGATATTAGGCTGGGCGTGGGTGGTGTCCCCCATTGTGGAGGCCTACATGTTGGGGATCTGGAACGAAGAGAACCGGCAAGCCGGGCTGGGATTCAGCCTGTGGCCCCTGGTTACGGTCAATTAGTGTTCGGGAGTAAAATAACTTGACAATTACCCTTGGTTCGGGGCAAAATAAAGCCGCTAAAAGTTTCACAAGGGGCTGCCCCGGCC
>Ga0172377_10008486_pt1 | contig 10542 bp, 10 predicted proteins | sample Pumphouse3metaG_FD_119749 | JGI IMG/M metagenome (GOLD analysis project Ga0172377, IMG submission 119749) | Leachate microbial communities from a municipal landfill in Southern Ontario, Canada - Pumphouse #3 metaG | ecosystem: Engineered > Solid waste > Landfill > Unclassified | place: Canada... | reverse complement strand
TTTAATCGTATTCATAAATGTTTCTGTCGATCCGTCTCTTGTTGGATCCATGATGAGACAATCAATTTTTTGATTAAACGTTTGAATGAACTCTGTCACATCATGATTGATAAATGTCACATTAGAGATATTATTCATTTTTTTATTGATTAATGCATCTTTATGGGCCATCGGATTAGACTCAACCGCAACCACTTCTTTGACGTGTTTGCTTGCTAAAAGCGATATCGTTCCAATCCCTGAATAAGTATCTAAAACCATATCCGTTGGTTTTAATTTCGCAAGATCTAACGCTCGATTGTAGAGCTTAAGCATTTGGATTGGATTGACTTGATAAAAAGATTGTGCAGAGATTCTAAATTGAATCCCCTCAATTTCATCTATAATAAACCCTTTACCATATAAGACTTTCTCTTCATCTAATAAAACCAAATGCGTTTTCTTATGATGGATATTTTGAATGACTGTTTTTATGTTTTCATGTTTTTTCGTGAGCTCAGAAACAATCTTTTTCCCATTTGGTAATAAATTCCCATTCGTTACAATAACAACCAAAACATCTTTCGTTTGATGCGAAACTCGCATTAAAATATGTTTAATCATTCCTGTATTTGTTTTATAATCATATGCTGGAATTTTATATTTATTTAATAAATCTTCCATTGAATGCATGATATCATGCGTTGATTTTTCATGAATAAAACAATCGATAAAAGGAATGATTTCTTTAGAGTACTCTCGATATAACCCAAGTCTTAGTCTACCCTTTTTGGTGGTTGCTGATAAAACAACTTTGTGACGATAATAGAGTGGTTCGTCACTTCCAATAATCGGAAGAAATTTTGGATTAAATGACGTATTTTGATATAAGTTTTTAACGTATTCTTCCTTCATATTTAATTGTTTACTGTAATTAATATGCAAAAAGTCACATCCACCACATCGATCAAAAATTGGACATTTAATTTTGATGCGATCAGGTGAAGGATCCATAATCTTTTTCTCAGGGATTATATTCGGATCATCGGTGATGATGCTTTCACCTTCAAGCATATATTTCACATTCGTTTTTAGATTTGTTTGGCAAGTATCCAAACTCACCATTTTTTCACATGTTATTTTCAATTCATTCACACTTTCTTGAACCCTTGTCTTTTTTGTGTTCCCCATGATCCAGAATCGCGAAGAGCTGAAAACGTTGAAATAACGCGATGAAGACTAATCATTTGTCGATAACCAAAGTTTTCTAAAATCGCAATCATGATCAGAACCATCGTTTCTTTCATCGAATAAAATTTCATGTCCTTTTCAGCAATATACAAAGAAAACAATGAAATCATCATACCCAATCCAATGGTGACTGAAAAAAGCAAAAGGAAAATTTCGATATTTAATATACCAATCATAAATCCAATAACCAATGCTAAATAACCCATGACTTCAATAAATGGACCCATCATTTCAAAAATCATAAAATAAGGAAATCCAATCATTCCTGGTTGTTTATAACGATAATCAAAGATCATCTTACGATGGTAACTTAGTATATCTAGTAAGCCTCGATGCCACCTGTTTCTTTGTTTAAGTAATGTTTTGAAATCACTTGGTAATTCTGTATAACAATTGGCTTGATGAACATAGGTTACAATAAATTCTTTCTTTTGTTCAAGAGCAATTCTAGTAAGTCTTACAACAAGTTCCATATCTTCGCCGACGGTATCTTTTTTCATCTTACTGCTTGAGGTTAAATAGCCACCAGCTTCAATGAGTGTTTGACGATCAAACATACCAAACGCTCCGGAAATAATTAATAAGCTTCTTAATCTAGACCATCCAATACGACCTGTTGTAAAGGCACGTAAATACTCAAGCGTTTGGAATTTCACTAAAGGTTTTTGTCCAAGTCCACCTTCTTCTTCATAGGGTTGACTTTGATTATAAAATTGAAGAGAGTGCAAGTGTTCTAAAACTTGATCGATTTCATAAATTTCATAACCCTTACCATAAAGCGGATAAATGAATGTAACTGCTAAATATTGTATTTGAAAACAGTGTTTCCGTTAAAGGCATGTAACTTAAAAACATCTTAGGATAAGGCAAGAAAACAACTGGAATGAATTCAAAAACAACTTCTTTTCCATCCATTAAGATAAAATCAAGTGATTTTAAGGATTTTACTTGGATATTTTGATACACATTCTCAATTTGTCGACTAAAAAAGTGATTTGAAATAATCACACCTTTGAATCCATCTTGGATGAGTTTTTCCATCACATTCAAAATTGATGAATGCGAATTAGACAAAACCAAATAATCAATCTCTTCTATCCTTGATTGACTCATAAGTTCTTCCCTAAATTTTTCGTAAAACTGAATTGGAACTAAATCATATAAGATTTTATATGTTTTGGTTGTGATAAAAAATGTGTTAATTTGATGCATCTCATCTAACACATAAGGTCCAATTGGAATAATCTTCAATTCAGGCATATTGCCGCTTCTCTTCTTTATTTATTTACTTACATTTTATCATGAAAAGACATAAAAATAAGCCATGATTTATGGCTTACTTTTCTGAACTTACTAAATTTTGTCTTAAAGATTCTTTTTTAATCTTATATAGCTCTTCCACAGCAAAGTGCAACTTAGTGACAACATTCTTTTTCTTGATTGGATAAATATAATATGTATCATCTAAAGTTGATAAATCAATACAATCTCCTTTACCCATGTAATCATATTCAATATGCAAACTATAAAGGCTTAATGGCTCTTTAACGAGTTTAAGTGGCTTCCCAAATTCTTCTCCAGTTAACACAAAACCATTTTCATCATGGATGAGTTTACCCTTACCAAGCGGAATATATCCCTTTGAATTAGGTAATGATTCAATCATTACCTCATCTTCAAAGTAATACTTACCTGAAACAATCTCTTTTCTAACCTGCTCTCTTTCAAATTCATACCAATCTGGGATATGTGGAAACTCTGTTTTTCCAGTGGTGGCATGAAGTTCCCCATATTCATCCATTTCATACGTCTTTTTACAATGGTTACATGTAATCATATGATCTTTAGAATCCATTTCGTGTTCAGTTAAACATGAAGGACATTGATATAAGACTTTATGAATTTTTTCTGCACGATATTTTTCGGTAATCTTAATTTGATTATCTTTTTGCCACTTATATTCATCATATTGAAACGCTTTGTGGATGCGTTGATTAATTTGATCTACAGATAGTGTTAATATTTCATCTTTCGTAATTATTTGAGTCATATCTGCAGCTAGAGGAACTTTACGCATCTTAAGATTCCAAACAGGTTGTGTGAGGTAGTTCCCATGCATGTTTAACATCACTACAGGATGTTTTAAAACCTTACACATCTTCGCTAAAGAATCCGGTAAAATAGCTGTTGTTCCAATCAATGAATACCTCGCTTCAGGATAGATTGCGACTATATTTTTTAATTTTTCAAGCGCATATTTGATTTGTTTAAACAATTTTGTATCATTAGTAAACTTGCGCTTACAAATGCCACCCACATTACGAAGTAGTTTTTCTCTTTTAATAAATCCATCGATCGCAACAATATAATTTGCTCTTTTCGGATAGATAGCTGCAGTTGTAACTTTAAAATCGATAAACGCATGATGTGTGCAAAGTAAAACATAAGGCGGTTTTACATCTTCCATATTGACTTTATTGACTTTAAGTTTTCTTTTCCAAACAGTTGGAAAACTTAAAAGATAAGCTAGCGGGGTTAAATAAAACTTTTCTTTAACTGGTTTTTTATCCATATCAAAACGTTTGATTTGATCCATGTTGTCTCCTTCAGATGTGGCATATAGCATGATTATATCATAATCCTTAGATATTCAAACCATTATGAGTCATCTAAAAATAAAGCCTAGCTTAGCTAGGCAATATATCCATTTTCTTTGCGGCTCTATAGAGAATTGAAACTGCTTCATCAAGTTGTTCTTTCGTATGGAGTGCAGACACCATACAACGTAATCGTCCCATACCTTTTTGAACCGTTGGGAAAACAATTCCTGAGACAAAAACACCATTTGCAAGTAATAATTTTGAAAACTCCATCGTTTTCGCTTCATCACCGATCATAATCGGTGTAATCGGTGTTTCGCTATGTCCAATATCAAAACCTTTTTTCTTTAATTCAGCTTTAAAATAATTGGCATTATCCCAGAGTTTATCGGTATATTCTGTCGATTCTTCTAACATATTAAATGCTTCAATGATGGCTGCGGCAGCTGAAGGCATCATCGCAGTTGAAAATAATAAAGGTCTGCCACGATGTAGTAACCAATCACGCATGGTTTGTGAACCACACACATAACCACCAACCACACCAATCGCTTTCGACAAAGTTCCAACGATAAAATCAACTTGGCCATGCAAATTAAAGTGATCGACTGTGCCACGTCCAGATGTACCTAAAACACCTGAGCCATGCGCATCATCCACATAAGTTAATGCATTATATTTTTTAGCTAATTTAACAATTTCTGGTAATTTTGCTAAATCACCATCCATAGAAAATACACCATCTGTAATAATTAATACATTAACGAATTGATCTCTTCTTTCTTTTAAAATGCGTTCCAAATCTGCCATATTTGAATGCTTAAATACGGTTCTAGTCGCTTTTGACAAACGACTACCATCGATGATCGATGCATGATTTAATTCATCTGAGATGATGAGATCATGCTCATTCGTAATGGCTTGAATTACGCCTGCATTGACATTAAATCCGGATTGAAAAACAACACAAGCATCTTCTTTTTTAAAAGATGCAATCTTTCTATCTAACTGTTCATGAATCCGCATATTTCCAACAATTGTACGAACAGCACCAGCACCAACGCCATAGGTTTCAATCGCATCGATGGCTGCTTTTTTTAATCTTGGATGATTGGCAAACCCTAAATAATTATTCGATGATAAATTGATGACATCTCGTCCATCCAATTTGATGATTGCTTCACAAGGACCCTCATTAATTGGCAATTTACGATACAACCCTTTTACTTTTAAATCTTTCACTTGATCAAATAAAAAATTACTCATTATATCTCCTTCCTATGGGATTAGTACGACTTTCCCACTATTACCTGATATCATTTGTGCGATTCCTTTTTCCATCTCTTCAAGTTTAAATACATGCGTCACGATGATATCTAAATCTAATTTTCCACTTCCAACAAATTGCGTTACTTGGTCCCATGTTTCAAACATACGTCTACCAATAACCCCATATATTTCAATACCTTTAAAGACGATGTCATTTGAAAAATCAATGTCAATGTTTTGTTCACCAATACCTAGCATTGACATCTTTCCACCAGGTTTAATGTATTTAAATGATTGTTCAATCGCGGTTTTATTACCAGAAAATTCACCAACGATATCGACACCTTTACCATCAGTTTCTTCTAATACGCGTTTAATCACATCTTCTTTGAGTGGATTAATCACGACATGAGCTCCAAGCTTTTTCGCCAAGTTGATGCGGTAATCGTTAATTTCAATCGCAATAATCTTTTTAGATCCAACAGCTTTTGCGATATTCACACCCATTAAACCAATCGGTCCACATCCGACAATCGCAACCGTTTTATCTTTAATATCAAAATGCATCATGGTATGCATGGCATTTCCTAATGGTTCTTGGATCGATAAGTATTTTGGATCAACATTAGAGTGATTGACAATCAAATTATAAGCGGGCATCTTAGCATATTCTGCAAAACATCCATCTGTATCTACACCAATAATTTTGGTGTTTTCACAAATGTGATATTCACCACGCTTACAAAACTCACAAGTGCCACATACGATATGTGTTTCTGCAGAAACGATATCATCTAATTTAATATTTTTTACATTAGATCCTACTTTTATCACGCGACCACTGAACTCGTGTCCAACCGTCAAAGGCGGTTTGATTCTTCCTTGACTCCAGCGATCCCATTTATAGATGTGAACATCTGTTCCACAAATTGAAGTTGCAATAATTTTTATTAAAACTTCATCTGGACCAATGTCACTTGGAATCGGCTTTTTAACCATTTTAAATCCTGGACCTTTGGTTTCCTTAATAAAGGCTGTCATCGTTTCCATATTGACTTAACTCTCCTTATTTTATCGTCTTTAGACGTGTTTTCCTTACATAGTGTTCTAATGCAATCAGTGTTTTACCATCGGTAATTTGTCTTTGGTCAAGCATCATTTCAATTTGATTAAGTGTATATAATTTAATATCGATAAATTCATCATCATCCATCGATTTTGGTATTTCAATTTTTTCACAATCGTAAGCAATGAATAAATCAATCATCTCATCACTATATCCCACACATGGATGAATCTTTAACAAATGTTCAAAATGTGTCGATACATAACCTGTTTCTTCTTCAAGTTCACGCATCGCACAAATTAAAGAAGACTCCCCTTCATCGAGTTTACCCGCTGGAATCTCAATTAATGTAGAATTGATTGGATATCTAAATTGTTCAATCAATAAAATCTCACCAGATTTTGTAATGGGAAGTACAGCAGCACCCCCAGGATGTCTTAAAATAACACGCGTGGATGTTTGATCATTGGGTAATATCACTAAATCTTCATCAATCTCTAAAAATTTGTGTGTATAAACCCTTTTTGTTGATATCTTAGTCTCTTTCATATGCACTCTCGTTAGTTGATATTAAAATATTTTGGTCTTGTTCTTTTATATATGTCATAAAAATATTTAAAACATCTTTAATGACTTCAGGGCTCACCTTATCTAATGTGTCACTCATGGTATGGTAGGACAAATTACGATTTGAATTTGACCATGGCATGCCAATGATCGATAACGATGGAATCCCAATCTTTTGTAGTTCAGCAGCATCTGTTCCACCGGTTAAAAATGCCAGTGGTTTTAATGGTAAATGAATGCCTAAATGTTTTGAAACTTCAGAAACTTCTTTGGCTAATTTTAAATCTAAATCAACAAAATCATTGAGGTCTGATGTTAATAAAAAGAGTTCCGCTTCATCATATAAACAATCTTGATTTAAAAGAATAGTTGGTATCTTTTTAAGCTCATGAAAATGCTTTTTCGCAAAATCTCTTGCTCCACGCAATCCTTCTTCTTCAGCATCAAAACTCGTGATGATTAATCGTGTATGTTCTAAAGGATTTTCTTTAAAATACTTACCGATTGCAATCGCATTAAAAACAGCAACTAAATTATCTCCTGCACCTGGTGTTCCTTTTTTAGATGCAAAAAACCACATTTGACCGACCAGTAAAAATAGGAAAGATAATCCAATTGAAATCGCTAGGTGAAGCCAATTTTGATTTCTAAAAATCGCAAGCACTAGACTTGATATAAGCGCAATAATCACAACCATAATTGATCCAGTCGTTCTAAAATTATAGAGCTTCGGTTGATGGATAAAAAAATTAAAAATACGTGCACTATCATGGTGCCCGGATATGATTACTTGTTTTTTAATCTCGCCTTTTGGTTCAACAAAACCATAGACATTTTTCGCTTCTTTTTTTGGATAAAGTTTATCTAAAAGTGGTAAGTATAAGAAAAACTGAATAATCAAAATCATAAGTCCTAAAAACAAGATGCCAAATGAAATTAAATACAGTTTTAACCATAAAAATCCAATCGCTAAAATATACGAAACGACAAGAATTCTGATCCATCCTAAAAATGCGCTTTGATACACATAAAAAGACTCTTGATGTGCTTCATCAAATGCATCAGACATGATGGTATAAAGCTTATCACTAGCCTTTAAGTCACTCTCTGATCCAGCAAGTCTTGGTCCGAATTCATCAATCAGGTTTTGTGTATTTATAAAGATTTCTTCTTGCATGTTTTTAAGCAAATCTTGATCCATATATTCTCCTAAGGAAGTAATTTAATCGTCATGATGACTGGGTTATGATCTGAATATAGAAAATCATAATCAAGTGTTTCAGCTTCAATTACAACTTGGATATTGTTAGAAATAATAAATCCATCAATAATATAATATTGTGTTTTCGAATCACTTGGATCATAAGGTTGATTCAGTAATCGACAACTAGGATGTGTGATATCTACTTGATATTGATAGTCACTAAGTAACCAATCATCTTCAATTGGATATGCCACATAATATTCTTCAGGCACTTCATAGATGCCATCGGCCTCTGGAAATGTTTGATTGAAGTCGCCACCGATAATCACATAATTTCCTAAAGCCGTTTGTTCTTCCATAAAAGTTTTCAAAAATTCCATTTCTTGTGCTCTTAACGATCCATCACCATCATATGCAGACATATGAAGATTGACAATCACTAAATTCTTTGATGAGCCTTCAATGGGTATTGTAGAGACCATCATCGCTCTCTTTAAATTGGCTATTCGAAGTGGCCAAGAAAAAGAACCGGGAAACTGTTGTCTCTGACTATCTGAAACTCTAAAAGTAGTATAAGTAGCAATCCCACTTTCAACATAACCGATATAATCGGTTAATGAAACTGGAAATGGCACAAATAAAGCTTTAAAGTTATAGGCGAATTGTTCGCTATAACTACTACCTAAAGTGTCTAAAATCACATCAGCTTGATTGATTTTATAACTTCTTCTAGATTTTAGGTCAACTTCTTGAAACATGTAAATATCAGCTAAATTTTCAGTGATGATTTGTTGAATGCCTGCCAAGTAATCTAAAACAACTTCTTCACTGTCAGGTCTACCTTTAGACCCTCCGTCCATGACAAAATCTTCAGCTGCACCAAGGCCAGCATAACCAATATTAAAGGTCATAACTTTAAATGATTCGTTAAGTTTAATTTCATTAATCTGAACCTGTTTAACTGTTAATTGTTCAACACCATCTGGTCGATATTCAAAGATCGTTAAAATGCCTAAAAATAAACCTGCAATCAATAAAATTGAGACAAAAATCTTTAATAACCATTTACCAATTTTCATAAGATTACGCCTTCTTATTCAAAGTTTTTTTTATCGATCGATTGAAATTTTTTCACTTCATCATCGATTAAATTACCACCGTAAATATCATAAGTCACAATAACTGGAAAATCTTCAACTTCGAGTTCATAAATCGCTTCAGGTCCTAAATCAGGAAAAGCGACAACTTTACTTTTTTTTACCCTTCTTGAAAGTAGTGCACCAGCACCACCAACGGTTTGCATATAAATACCTTTATGAAAAAGCATATCTTCGATAAAAGATTCACTGCGATCGCCTTTACCAATCATGACTTTAAGTCCAATACCCATGAGTTTATCTGCAAAGGGATCCATTCTGTAACTCGATGTCGGACCACATGATCCAATTGGTCTTCCATCTTTTGCTGGTGTCGGACCGGTGTAATAAATCACTTGTCCAGACAAATCAATTGGAAGTGGTTGATGCTCATCAAGTAATTGAACTAATCTTTTATGTGCGGCATCTCTTCCAGTATAAATCGTCCCTGAAATTAACACTAAATCTCCCGCATGTAATGTTTTTATTTTATCTGTTGTAATCGGCGTATGCATTTTAATTTCCATTATAAAACCCTCGATTTATGACGTGATGCATGACATTGTAAATTGATAGCAACCGGTAAGGATGCAATATGACATGGATAGGATGCAATCTTGACAGCAAGTGCTGTGGTAGATCCACCAAACCCCATCGGTCCAACTCCAAGTTCGTTGATTTCATCCAATAATTCTTGTTCTAATTTGGCTAAAATTGGATCTGGATTGACTTCATCTAACTCCCGCATGATTGCTTCTTTTGCAATTAGTGCTGATTTTTCCAAATTTCCTCCGAGTCCAATCCCCACGATGAGTGGTGGACAAGGCTTTCCCCCAGCATAAAAAATCGTGTGCAACACGAGTTTTTTAACACCTTCTATGCCTTCGGCTGGCGTCAACATTTTTACTAAGCTCATATTTTCACTGCCCCCGCCTTTGGGTGCAAGTGTAAATTTCATTTCTTCTCCTGGAACTAATTTCACATGTGTAATTGCAGGTGTGTTATCTCCAGTATTTTTACGATCTAGTGGGTGTTTGACAACTGACTTTCTAAATAATCCTTCATCATATGCTTCTCTAACACCTTGATTAATCGCTTCATAAAGGTCTCCATCAAGGTGAACTTCATAACCCATTTCAACAAATACAACGACTAAACCGGTATCTTGACACATCGGTTCATGATCGTTTAAAGCAATCTCATCATTTTCAATAATTTGACCAATGACGTTTTGCCCAATCTGTGATTTTTCTTTTTGTAATGCTTCTCTTAATCTGTCAATAAAAGACTTCCCAATGTTGCAATTTGCATCTAAGGCAAGTTCTTTTATAACTTTTGTAATCTCAATTGTTTTAATTTCTCTCATGCTCTCACCTATTCTCATTATACCATCATTATATTAATTTTTAAAAGCGCTTTCTTTGGTTGTTTTTTAAGCGCTTTTGTATTAAAATACAAGTGTATGTAAGC
>Ga0172377_10008484_pt1 | contig 10543 bp, 12 predicted proteins | sample Pumphouse3metaG_FD_119749 | JGI IMG/M metagenome (GOLD analysis project Ga0172377, IMG submission 119749) | Leachate microbial communities from a municipal landfill in Southern Ontario, Canada - Pumphouse #3 metaG | ecosystem: Engineered > Solid waste > Landfill > Unclassified | place: Canada... | reverse complement strand
TGTTACAAATTTTGTTAACAACCTCGACGACATAACAATAAAAAGTCGATTTTATGGGAGTTTTTTGGAGTATGTTAAGGAGCATTCTACTAATCAGACGGTGAAGGATTTTATTCCGCACTTAGCAACCATTGCAGGCGATTTTGGAATCGTAATCCCGCCGGACAAAGAAAAGCCTGAAGTCCTTAGACTTGCGGATGATTTATCAGAGGTAGAAAAACTATATAAAGCATTTTTGGAGCCAAGCGGATTCAATAGCTATAAAACTCATACCATAACTGTTACCAAGCAACAGAACACCCCGATAAATATTACATGGACTGCAACCACTGGAAGTTTAACACCAACAACGGGACTTGATAGCACTTTCTATAATGGCATGGTGACTGTATTACAAAAAATGAAGCCAAGTAGCAGTGGGGGGTCTCAACTAACCCAAAATGACTTGCTTTTCCTCCAGAACCTCCCAAAAAATGGCTATCAAATTCTAAATGCGATCTATATACTAGGTGACAATTACGGAGCGATCAATGCCGCACAAGAAGACTACCTGAGACAATATGCCAAATATGCCGCCCTAGAATATTTAACAGAAACATTAAACAACTGTCTTAATGCCGTACATCAAACAGTCGCAGACTACTCTAAAAGCCTTACTATTACAGAAGAGGGTAAAGAGGGGTTAGCGTGGATGAATGGATACGTTAAACAATTAGGTTTTGTGCGCCAAGAAATAATGAAGCAACATAAAATATATCTAGGAAAATTTGAGAAACTTGACCAAGACAAATACCAAAAACAACTTGAAGCGCAAATCAAGAATAGTTTGAAGTAGAGGATGATTTGTATATTTTGCCCACAAAAGGCATGTTCTTTTTATCACATTTGTTTTATTTTATAGAGCAGGTTGCAGATAAACAGGCTGATTCTTGATGTTCTGCCTCATCCATTTACAAATTGTGTTCTTTTGCGCTCTAGCTCAATAAATTACACACAAACTAATTTTAAAACTACTCACACTAAGTAAGTTCAGTCTCGCACGTAAAAGCTTTTGCGTGTAAGATTAAATTAATATACATTTTGTAACAATCCGTTCTGATAAAGCTTTCAAAGAGCTTGTCATGTTATTCCTTTATTTGGATTTGAGTTAGCAGGTGAGAGTGCTAGCTAGTGACAGCCTTTAGAACTTATTTTGGTTTAGGTCGTGCATCGTTATTGGTGTGCGACCTTTTTTTTGCCTAAATTTTTGTGATTTTAGAATTTAACAAAAAAGTGTAACTTTTTTATACACACAACAAAGTAATCTCTATTTGTTACCAAGTTTTTATGGTTTTACCTATATAATGCCCGTTAAATATATCTAGGGAGTGTTATGACTAAAGATTCTAGTCTTGAACGAGACTATAAAACACAAGTCAACGAAGCTGCTGGAAAGAATTCCAATCGTGTCTTTTCAAATTCATCTCTTGAGCACGCTTATTTTCTCACACAAAAATTGATTCACAACGCAAACCATGAAATCAAAATAATTACAAGAAAGTTTGATGCAAGGTTCTACCAAGATTTACTGCCGGATTTTAAAAGTTTTTTAGAAAAAGATAAAAAAAACAAACTGGCTATCGGCATAATGGAGGGAGACAACAATATGCTCTTGAAGGATCTGAAGAGTCAATTTGACAATCAGGTGGAAATCTACTTTTTTTCCAAAGCTCAATCCCAAGCGCTAATCAACAAAGACAAAGATGTTTATATTAATTATTTTGTGAATGATACCAACGGCTTTAGATATGAATATGAAGATGAAAAGATAGATGATGGAGTTGTTTCTGCTTTCGCAAATTTTAATGACGAAAAAAGCGCTCGTGTTTTAAGAGATTTTTTTGACAAATTGACATCAGTGGCGTAATAAATTTGCAAGCTTTTCAACGGGGACTTTTTTCGGAACATTTAGAAATCAAATTTTTCAGCAAGTCAATAATTTATAGTTTTATGCTTTTTGATTTACTGCTTGCTTGCGGACTATCAATTGTGGTTGTCTTCCAAAAAGAAACCATTAGTTTAATACTTACGGCAGAGCAAATAGTTATCTTGTTTATTTCTGCTATCACATTGGTTTTTAGAGAATCGATCTTGACGTTTTCTTATATTGGAAGAATTCAATCTGCCCTTGAAAATGCTAAGAAAAGTTCTGATTACAAAGAACATAGCAGTATTAAATCATTAGGATATGAAGAAAGTATCAAAACCTCTTCGTTCGTAGATTTGCTAGCTGAAACATCTGAAGATCTGAATACATACAAAAAACAGACAGAAAAATATAAGAGGGCCTTTAATATTTTTTACATGATTGTGATGTGTGAAGTTTTGCTGACAACGGCACTCTACACGACAAACTATTTTCATCCAGACAACTTTTTACCAAAGTTTCTTTATGTAGCTCAATATTTGACGGTTTTAATTTGGGCTTTTGGGGTGCTGCTCATTGAGCGCCAGAAAAATAAAATCTTGCGCTCCCTCGAACAAAGCAACATACTAGCTAAGTATAAAACAAAAATTGAAGAAGTCCATAATCAATCAAAAGGACTAAATGAAGAAATAAGCTTATTGGATAAGCATTTAACACCCCCTCACATCACAAAGCATATCATTTAACACACACAAGTCGTTCTTCATAATCACCCCAAGCTCAAACATTTTTAGGATCTCTAACAGTTCCGAAATTACAGCATCTTGATCTTTTGAGTCTATACTTAGCAAATTCTCTATAAACACCTCAAAACCGTTTTGATCATGAAGTCTGACGATTATCATTAGTTGTTCTCTAGCGCTTAAAGTTTTCATTATTTCTTTCCTTGATTTGGTTTTTTTGGAACAAGTGCATAGACTGAGCACACATGATTGAGTTTCACCTTTTTTATGTAGCCGTATTGCGCCAAGGTGTTTAAAGTATTTGTAATGTAAACTGAATTCTTTTTTATGCGTGATGTCAGCTCAACCCCTTTAACACGATAATACTCTTCCCCGTCGATGATCTCGTAGTATTGTTTTTGACCGATCAGCTCTTCAATTGCGATGAGAGTCTTTTTTTGCATATACGTCAGCTTGAAAGGTGGCATATCGGGATGTGCAATATGTGGCACCCTCATTGGGTATGTCGGATTGCTCTGCTTTTTTTGACTCATGTTGATAGCTTCTTGGGTCGCATACATCACGTCGCTGTTATAGCTTACCGATCTTGAAAGCTCTGCGATTTGCTTTTGAAGGGCTTTAAACATTGTTGTCTGATTGTTTATCGCCTGAAGCATGGTTTCGTTCTGCTGTTGGGATGTTTTGACAAGATCCACTAGGATGGTGGTGATGTCGGGTTGGGGAGTGGGTATGATTGCTTGTGCTCTTAGCTCAAAGAACTCTTTGATAAGCTGCTCTTTGAACGAAACAACGATAGGCGTGTTTTTAAGAAAGGTCATAAAGAGGTATGACTGTTGTTCGTTTAAGTAGTAGAGTTTTTTGCTGTTTACTTTGTTCTTAGAGTTTACTATTTTTTCAATTGTAAACTCAACTTTGCCAAATTTTTCAAGACTCTCTTTGTGTGTTCTGATGAGTCGTTGAATTGATTCTTCCGAGTTTTCTGAATATTGAGCGATAACACTCTGGGTAGTTGATGGAATGCCATTGTGAAGCTTCACTAAATCGTTCATAGCCAAATCCTTTAATCTTATTTTCGAATGATTAAGTGAATAATAAACTATTTTAAGATTATTGTCAAGTATTTTAAACGATTTTACGAATGTTTATTTATTTTTCCTACGAGAATAGCACGGATTTTAAATCCGTGCTATCATTTCTTGAGCTTTTTTGATGGATTGTAGTATCTCATCTTTTTTCTTGTTTTCAAGCATCAGTTCAAGTGCAACCTCTGCCATTTTAGGTATTTTTCCGCTTGCCCATGTTCCAACCGTCGAAGCAGGTACATCAAGCTGTCTTCCTAGTTCAGCTTGACTAATCCCCAACTCTTGGCATGTGCGCTTTACAATATTCTCTTCGGTATCATTTGCCATTGCCGCTCTCCTTTCTAAAATTGATATTTTACCGTTTTGTGCTATAATTTTTGTGCTAGTAGTAACTTCATAGTGTTTGATGGAGTGGTACATAAAAGGTTAGAGGAAGTCATGAGCCTCTAACCTTTTTTTTTGCCCTCCAAAAAACACTATGAGGGGGCTTTATGGAGAAGATACTACTAGCATTTATCTTTATGTGCATCTTCGCACCGTTACTTAGGTAGCGCCAAGGGGTTATTGCCCCTTGCCCCCTCAATTATATTTCCGTAGTCGATCTATAAAGACTTTTTCCGCAACTTTTGCAAAGATGGATGTTGTGCTCTTTGCTTCCGCCTGCGAATACCCTTCTAACAAAAATATCTTTTCCTCCGCAAGAAGAGCATTGGATCTTTCCATTTGATACAAGATTTGGGTATTTCTCTTTATACTCTTCAAAAGTAGGTTGTTTCTTGTACTTTCGAGACTTGCTTGTAATTAAAAAATATAGCATTCCTACAAATGCTACGAATAGTAGTATTTTGATTTCCATGATTTGTTTCTTCCTTTTATTGTTTTTTATTAGCCCAATAGCTTCAATACAGTTCACTACTGTTTAATTTTTTGTTAAACATCGTCTCAATTCTCCATTTTTCATATTCAACGACTTTGTTTTTGAAGCGTTCAAATTCCGCTAGTTCTTCATGTGATGCGTTTTGCACCCAAGAAGGATTATCCCAAGTGCTGCTTTCCATCAAGATCCTGAAACTTTTTGAAGAAAGACTGTTGGTGAAAATATCATAGTTTTTTAAAAAATCTTCCTGCACTTTTGCACCGCTGTACTGTTTTAGTATTGTGTTGAAAAATATCAAATCTCTATATGCAATATTATTAAAACCGGGCAATCCTTCTTGTAGATAGGCATTCAGTAGTTTTGTTTTTGGTGAAACTGATTCTTTTGCCTTGCGTACTGGCGCAGTCAATATTTTCGTATAATTGCCTTTTACTTTATTATATTCCCTTTCCACACACTCTGAATACTCATAGTTCCCTTTCACTTGCAAAGAGATATTGTCTAGTTTGGCAACATCCTCAGCGGAAAGATTGCCTATAACATACTCTTTTGTTAAAAAGTCGTTGTAATTTTTCCACTCTCTGCCTTTATACGTATAGAACTCAATATAGTAGTCTTTACTATACGAACTCTGAGTTTTATTGTAGTAAGCAATAGTGTCCTTGAGCACATTTTTACCGTTTAGGGCAATTATGAAGTCAAGAGTTTTTGGGTTGTGAGTTTTTACATAATTCCCCGCAAAATTCATTTTGCTTTTATCATATTGTTTGTCTAAAAACCCGATATATTCATATTTTGCATCACTAGACAATTCATAAAAATCAATTCCAAGAAGCTCTATAAATTTTTCAAGATCCCTTGGAGTGTACATACTACCATTCCCCACTTGCACCACAACCCTTAAAGAATAACTCTTCCCGTCAAAGTCCACTTTCGTGCTTTTTACTTTTGGAGTGAGTATTTTTTCAAGTATATAAAGGTTTGTATTGACTTTACATCTGAAATCGTCCATTGCTTTATCATACGCTTGCGTAACCGCAACAGCCTGAGATAAAACCTCTTTCTTGTCTAACTTGGTCAGCACGATATTATCGTTTGCATCAAGCTTTTTGTAAATCTCTTCCCGTTTTGCAAAGAGCTGTTGCGCTAGTGCTGCGGTTGAGTCTTTAAGACTTGAGAGTTCTTTGCTTACCTCTTCTAGTTCTGCTTGGAGTTTTGTGTTGTCCGCTTGGATCTGTGCGATTTTGGCTTTATTCTCTTGGCTCTGAGAGATCGTTTCAAGCTTATCTGTTATGCCTTTTCTATCAAGCGTTGTCTCTACGGTTGCTTCAAGAACCATAAAACCGTTTGGAAGCATTTTAAACTGCTCTTTTGTGATCTTTTGCGAGAGCAAAGCTCTTGAAAGGGTTGCTATTTCGTCTTTGGTGATTCTGCCGTTTGTCAGCTCCACATGAGATTCCACATACGTTCCTGCGTATTCGCTTGCGGCAACTTTTGCTTTTTCCAAAACGGCACGTTTGGCACTTTGTTTCGAGTCGGCATCACCCATGCGGTATGTTGTGTCGATTTCTAAAATCATAACGTCTGCATTGTTTTGTAGTTCTTTGATGGTTTCAGAACCAAAAGCGCTTATGCTTAAAAACAATCCGACAATAAAGAGAACAGATTTCATTTGGTGTCCTTAGTGTTAATATTTAAAAAGTATAACATACTATATGTAAATAATGTATAAACAATATACAAATATTTAAATAAAATATATTATCTATATATTAAGTATATGTTTTTATGAGGTGATTATATAAAATAATAGGTTAAAATTGTTTGATTTAAGGGATGGAGAGGGATGTTGTGTGTATTTCACAATGGCTCGTTTTGGTAATTAAAATATAGAAAAATTTAAAATTTTTATGATACAATTATTGCATAGTTAATCAGAGGTCATTATCAACTACGGTTTAAGACTAATTGGCGTTAGTTAAAAACCTACTCTTGATTACTTCACTTACTAGACCTAGTGATAGGTAGAGTAGCCACGCGAAGGCAACATTTACTTAAACCTGCAAATTCAGATTATAGATTAACTGATAAGTTTTTCTATAATCTCAGCAATCACTATCAATAGTTTCAGAATTAACGTCCACATATTAAAGAACTCCGACTTCTTAGGCTCCGTCCACCCGATCCACTAAATAGCCTTGAAATCAGATTAATTTAAACAATATCAACCCTATACAATAATATGTAAAAGAACTATCATCTAGCAGACCAAAGAAATATCTGTTAGAATTAATATTGTATTGAAAAATTACTTAATTTTTTTTATTTTGTCACAATGAAGATTTGATTAACAGTCTGTTCTAGGAGTCTGTCGGACTCAAATCTATAATTAAACAATACAAAGAAGTTAGGATCAACACTATATGGCAAACCACCTCTCCGTTTATAGATGGGTAGTTCACCATTACGGGGGTGTCATTGAAGATAATTCTTCGCATACGACTTTCGCATCTCACTAACCAAGTAGTGAAGATATTTGCTATCAAAATTACCTTCAAGCGGCCCAACTATAGTTTGTCCATTTGGAGCTACTATATAAGTCGATGGTGTCGTCCCGTTAAACTTGATATTTGATGGGATTTTATCGCCACGAGAAACATCTGAAAACGCAAACTCAAAATCTCTGTGTATCATCTCAAAATTTGGATGTATGGTGTTCTCAAAAAAACTTACACAATGCGGACACCCTGCACTCACCACTACATAAAACAATGGCTTGTTTTCTTTTTGGGCTTTATCAAATGCAGAATACACATCAAAATCATTCGCCACAGCAATCGCTTTAAAAATGAATATAGCTACTAACAGCCTTAAAAACTTCATAGGAAACTCCTTGTATGTGATTAAAATTCAAATAAATCGTAGTCAGCATAACAACATTGACCACAACACCTATTGCGCTACTAAAAGCAACTTTAATATCTGCCTCGCTCGGAAACGAATTAAAGAGCAAAACAAAAACAATGGCATGTAAAAAGACTATATTAAGCCCATTGAAAGGGACAAAATTAAAAAAATTTACATACACTAGATATGCCAAAGGCATAAGCAATAAAGGTGCAAGCCCTATATAGAAACTATTGAGAAAAGTTGTATTATTAGACACCACATGCCCAAATTCCCAATATATGTATCTTTTCTCTTCAAGCAAAAGCTCTTTCCTTACAGGGATCACGGTTAAGCCGACGGGTTTTCCGAGGGTTAGCAATGAAACAATAAAATGAGAAAGCTCATGAGCTAAAACACCGAAAAAGTAAACAAAAAAAACAACCACCGAATTACTATTTTGCAGGACGTAATTCTTTAGTCTTATAATTAACACCAAAACAACCAAACTTACAAAATAGTAAAACTCAGGACTAGAAAGCACAACAGTCTCGCTTCTTAAATAGCAAATAACCGTAGTTATCCATCAGCATAGGTGGCTTTTTAAGAAAATCCCACATTAAACCCGTCTGCCCTATCGTCATCGCAAGCGGATGTGATATAGGGTTGACTATTTGAAGCCTGTAGGCGCTCTTAAGCCATATCGGTAGTGGATATTGCCCACAAAGCCCTTCTACGCCGAAACTACCCCATAGAACCAGTTTTCTATGCAAAGAATAAATTGATCTTGCTGCAACACCTGCCGTATCTTGAATAAAGCTATCACTTGTGTTCTTATGCCCTGTAAGAGGATATGCGTTCCCCCAACTTCCCATGCACCAAAACAATGGGTCAATAGGATAAAAAGCCATTGACGATACAGACTCCGCTATGCAGACCATATTTGTTACAGGATTTCCAAACAGAAGTGCTTCAGGCTGTATATAAGCAGTCATAACGTCACTGTTCCACATTGGATCGACTTCACTCAAATAAGCATAGTCTACGCCGTTCACCTCAAGACAAATAAAATCCGTTACAAGCTCCATAAGGGCATAAGTAGGAAAGATCATATAATGCACTTGCATAAAAGTGTGCTGTTGCCCTGATCCGTCGTTTCTTTTACCTCCGCCGAGCTTTCCTGCTGTTGGCACAGATGGTATGCCAAGCGTAGGAAAACAAAACGGATCTGTAACCGTCTCTACTATTCTCGAAGGCTCAAAAAAACTCACCTGTATCCCTATTCTCGGAAAAGGATCTATGCAAGTGCAAATTGGCATTCTTACCGAAGGCTTTGGATCATACATCGGCCCTAAAAGAATCGGCACCTGAGCAATTGTCAAAGGAAACATACACGTATGACACATCTCCGCAATAATCCTAGCGGCTCCGACATCGGTCACGACACACGCTTTAGATTCTTTCTGAAAAACCCCAATGGTGAGCAAACCTGCTAAAAGTATTTTTTTTAACATTTTAGTCCCCGTGCAGACGGTTCATAAGCTTGTTTCTTAGGTCTTCATCTAAAACAGAATTTTTCTTTAGGAATTCAACCTCTTTTTTCAAAGCGTCAATTTGCGCTTGATAATCAAGCTGATCCGCCGATCCCGAATTAGTGCTGTTCGTCTCCAAACCGTTGGCAGCAAGTTGAGCGCTATATTTGCCAAGCTTTTTTCCAAGCTCTTCTATTTTTGCAGAGTTTGTTAAAATGCTTTCAGCAAGCAATTTGTAATCATCATAAATATCCGCCTGCGCAATTGAAGCTGCAAGCAACATTCCAAGTATAGTTTTTTTTGTCATTTTGTTTCTCCAGTTTTTTTGTTTAATTTGTCTTTTGGAATAAAAAACTCTTCCAGTCTAATACGATCACCTTCTTGATATGCAAGCGTTGGTGTTGCTTGGATGTCAAACCTATTCAAAACCTGATCATTTGCATAAAAGACCTCCCTGTTAAATTCCTTCATTGCATCAAACACTCTTCCGTCCGTCATAATTAATCGCACATTGAGCTGTTCGTCAAATTTTTTGTTTTTTATCCACTCTACTTGTTCGGGTTGGGTGTAATCGAAAAAAACATAACGATCTGTCATTTGTATATAGTGGAGCGGATTGAATTTATATCCTTTAGGGTACAAAACAAAGCCGTTAGCATCCTTGATGTCATCCTTTAATACATAAGAAGGATCGGGGTAGCGAATCGCATCTTTTTTTGCCGGTGCAATAGTTTTGCTTAAATCCGGCGGTTTGTATGCTTGTATTTTCTTTTTCTGCTCCTCCTTTAGATTTTGGAGCTTGGCTTCGATTTTGTCCTTGTTGTTCTCGACATGCTTCTTGATAAGCTCGACGATGTTTTGCTCGTGAATTTCATATACACTACCTTGGGTTTTGATTATGTGAATGTCGCCTGAAGCTATAACCGCCGCACAAAAAAGCCCTAAAAGAATTGTTTTAGTTTTCATCAAAAAAACCTTTATTTAGATTTTTAATCATTTTCTCCAAACCTTTGCTTTTGGCTTTTTGGTTTATTTTTTTCAGCACATATTCTATTCCTGCATCTCCGTAAGACACATACACCTCCTCGTTGTTTTTCTTCCCTTCAATAAAGGCATTGCCCGATATTTCGTCGTATGGGTCATAGTTTTTTACAAAAATTACGGCGGGAGCCTGCTTGATGTCGTATTTTGCAAAAAGCTTTGGATTAATATCAACCCTAAACGCATAACCTTTTTCTTTTTCTTTGTCTATTATCAAAAGGTCCTCGATATACTTAATCGTAGGCATGATGTACTTTGGATCGTTGCCGACAAAACCATTCAAGATAAACATAACATCTTGATTGACGTTCTCTAGGCTTTCAAAATAATTTCGTATGGTCGCCTTTGGCACCGATGAGCTTATGGCAATTATCAGTCTTTCGTCTTGACCAAGATATTGATTTTTATAAGTTGCTCCTTGTGCGCCCGCTTTATCATAGTAGTTGTTGTATTGTCCGCCGTGCTGCTGGAGATTC
>Ga0172377_10008483_pt1 | contig 10543 bp, 7 predicted proteins | sample Pumphouse3metaG_FD_119749 | JGI IMG/M metagenome (GOLD analysis project Ga0172377, IMG submission 119749) | Leachate microbial communities from a municipal landfill in Southern Ontario, Canada - Pumphouse #3 metaG | ecosystem: Engineered > Solid waste > Landfill > Unclassified | place: Canada... | reverse complement strand
CAATGCTGGGTACTACAATAATAAACTTGCTCCAGCCAAACCGCTCATTCAATTCAAAAATGCTCTTGATATAACAGTATGTCTTACCCGTTCCTGTTTCCATTTCAACATCAAGATTCACTGGACAAATCTTCGTTTTTACGAGCGCGGACGACAAGGGAAGATTCTGCCGTTCCTGCACCTTTTGAATGTTTTTCAGAAGCTGTTCCTCTGTTAAACGAATAGTCGCATTTTTAAAACTATCCGCGTAATCTTCTTTCAATCCAAAATCACCCTGTCCAACGATCTGGTCTTTACGCTGTTTTTGAGATATTCCAGGATCCATGCGGTATTTTAATCCCGCGATTTTGGGCTGACCATCAAAGCAGTCAACGACGGATTCCACCGCCCGCAACTGGTAGTCCATCTTTTTGAAATTAAGTTTCATTACTTGCCCCCTTTCTTCTTAGAAGCTGCTATTTGCTTAATTTCCTGTTCCGCTTCAATGAAGTGTTTCTCCACCTCGGTCGATTCTAAAAGCTTTTGTGTTCGAAATTTTTCGTATTCTTCATGAGCTTTGCGTAAAGCCATGTCATGACTGACCGTACCTGCATAAGTCAAAAGCTCACGCCCGGTCATTGTTAAAAACTGATCCAGTCGTTCTATCCAATCTGCCATGGTCATTGTAATATGACTCAGTGCTTGAAGTTCTGCCATTTCAAGATATGCCGTAACAATCCGATTAAGAATATTCAATTCATCTTCCTTAAGATAATTTTTAGCAATCTCAACATCGCGCTCAAGTAGTTTATTGCCCGGGTGATTTGTAATGCCCATATTGTTTTTCGCGGAATCCGCCCGCTCGTAAATCAACTCTGCGGCAGTGTGCCCGTGAGCCGCCCAATGCATTTTATTCTGCACCTGCTTGAAAAATTTTTTTGATTTATCAGAGCGCGGATCATAATCAATACTGGTCGCATAAATATCCAATATCTTCCGCCAAAACACCTTTTCAGATGAACGGATATCACGAATTCTCGCTAGTAATTCTTCAAAATAACGATCACCATCAGGATCTTTCAGGCGTTCATCATTCATGGTAAAGCCTTTAACAAGATATTCCTTCAAGCGTTCCGTAGCCCAAATGCGGAAGCGGGTGGCTACATTAGATTTTATCCGGTATCCCACGGAAATAATGGCATCCAGGTTATAATATTTTCGATTACGCTGAACTTTCCGCAAGCCTTCATTTTGAACTTGTAAGAATTCCTTACAAGTTGCTGTTTCAAGTAACTCGCCTTCGGCGTAAATGTTTTTCAAATGCATGGTGATGTTCTGCGGTTTTACCTGAAATAATTCAGCGATATGTGCTTGCGTCAACCAAACAGTTTCATCCTCCAGACGCACGTTAAGTTTTATCTGTCCATTATCAGATTGATAAACCAGTAATTCGCCTTTGTCGTGTTTTGCGGCGCGGATCATATACACTTCACCTCCGTAGCAGGTGAAAGGAGCTTGAATATTTGCTCCACGTTAATTTTTACACTGTCGTTGGCAAAACCATCATCTCGAAATACGACTCGCAATGGTCTGCGCTTTGCCAAAGCCTTGCAGAATTCTTCCTCGACCTCGCCATTCTTAACAAAACAGGCCGCTAGCGCATTGTTATCCACAAAAAAGACTTTGCGATCGCGAATCAGTTCCGCTGAAATCGGCAAACTTAAATCCAGACCCCAGTCAAGCAATACCTGAAACAACAGATCTTCATCCGTGCGGTCATCTTTAATATTCCCGGCGTATAAACCTAATTCAGCCTGTTTTACCGCATCCGGATTATAGTACACATCACGCATATTAGAACTGTCAACCTTCAGCACCCGGAAACCGATATCAAGATTTGGAGCAGTTGTTGCATTTTCTTCTTTGATTTTATGACCCGCCCGACGAATACGCTCTTTGCTAATTTCAGCAATCGTTTTATAACCCGCCTTGAATGCTTCGCTTTTTTCGTCACATTCTTCCGGTAACTGCACCATAATAAATTTACGTTTGCCCCCATCTTCAGCGTTTAACTGCATGACTGCATGAGCGGTAGTTGACGATCCAGCAAAAAAATCGAGGATGATTGAATCTAAATCTGCACCAGCTTCAATCACATTTTTAATCAATCCCACAGGTTTGGGATTCTCAAAAAAGACTGAATTACCAAAGATTGCCTTCATTTCATTAGAGCCACTCGTATTAAATGGTGCAAAATCCCATAAGGTAGTCCATGTAGTACCTGATTTAACTTCTGATAAAAAACGTTTAAATTTAGGAGATGATTTGTCGTCCTTTCCAAAATAAATTTCATCAGCATCCAAATGCCGTTGTATTCGCTCTTTATTAAATCGCCAATTCCCATTATTAGGAGGATAAAATTCTTCTCCAGTTCGCGGATTCTTGATTGGGTAATTCAGTGAGTCAACATAACGCCCACCTTTAACATTTGCAGACAAATCACCTGCGACCCATGGCCCTTTTATATGATTGTCAGGATTTTTATATCGTGCGATTTGCTCTGGAGATCTTTTTCTTAGACGGATGCCTTGAAGAGATTCTTTAACATAAACAAGTATGTAGTCATGTTGCGCACCAATGACCTTATCATTAGGAGGCGTATTCCTTTTTTTCCATATTATTTGAGCCGCGAATTGATCTTCACCAAATACTTCATCACTTAATTTTCTAACGTTACCAACCTCCCCATCATCTATACTGATAAAAATCACGCCATCATCCTTCAGAAGATTGCGAGCCAGTTTCAAGCGTGAATACATCATCGAAAGCCAGTCCGAATGGAAGCGACCATTCGATTCGGCATTCGCAATCAATCGGTTCCCTTCTTCGTCTTTTTGGCCCGATTCAAGAAGATATTCTTCACTCGATGACGCAAAGTTATCGGAGTAAATAAAATCCTTACCCGTATTATAGGGCGGGTCAATGTAAATCATTTTGACTTTGCCAAGATAGTTTTCCTGCAACAATTTCAAGGCATCAAGATTATCGCCCTCGATAAAGAGGTTTTTCGTATTATCAAAGTCCTTACTTTCGTCGCGACAAGGACGCAGCGTTTTGGCAATAGGGGCATTCGCAGTCAACAATGCTTCCTGTTTTCCAGGCCAATCCAGTCGATAACGCTCCTTCGGTCCTTCCACAATTTTATCCGAGAGTTCCTGTTTCAGCAGATCAAAGTCGATCGCCTTTTTCAAATGACCGCCATCTTCCGTCTCGCTCACGCAATTTGGAAACAGTTCAGCAATCTTTTCAATATTTGCATCCGTAAAATTCGGCGTGTGCATTTTCATTTTTTCCATATTTGCTCCCTATTTTTTCAAATATTTATTTAATTCTTTAACTAGCAAATGTACCGTTGTCGCTGGATTTGAACTTGATAGTGTCGCCCCCGAGTGCATTTTCAGTAACCTTTCAGAACGACGTATGGCAGTACTCTGAGAATCTAATAGCTTTTCATACATATTCGGATCATTCTTTTTATACTTTAATTTTAGATAACTGGAAAGAGAGCTGTTATATTTTGCACAAGACATACTCGTATTACAATATTCAAATGCGCGGGATAAATCCTTTCTCTTTGAAATATTTTGGAGTTTTTTACTTGCCATCTTTATCACTCCATAGACTTTCAAAATCACCAAGGAATGGGATGGCACCATACCGTCCGCGAATATAATCTTTTTCGTAAGACGCATCTTTCCTTACTTTTTTGTCATTTTCCTTATATTCAACTAACGAATACAAATCCGTCGCTTCTCTGTTGTCTTTTTCTGTAAACCAAATTTGATCTCTACGGAAGAGATCCAGGCTCAATAGATGGGTATTATGAGTTGTAAATATCAACTGTGCATTCTTAGAATTTGTGACTTTTGAATTAAAAAGTGTAATAACTTGAGAAATTAGCAAAGGATGTAATTTTGCATCCAATTCATCAATAACAAGGATTCCCCCTTCCATTAAACATTCCACAACAACTCCGAGTAAATTGAAAAACTTATTCGTCCCGGCAGATTCCCACTCATCAAAATTCACAATCTTATCGCCACAAATAACACCCTGGTCATCATAAATATTATGTTTGGAGTAATAGATGTCTTCCTCATGAAATTTAATAAAAAGTTTTTCTAAACTTTTTGACCAGTTTTTAGGCATATCACCCAGATCAGCATCCTTGTGTTCCAAGTTAATATCCTTTATCCCAAGGTCAGCTTGCTTCATTAAATCAATAACAACTTGTTTATTCTTGCCACCCTTTGCTATAAGTTCTTTCGTATATCTGCGATAATGTCGATCGTTCTCTCCTAAAATGATATTGAATTGTTCAAACCACTCCTGTATCGTTATTGCTAAACGGATATTAAATTGTGCACAGACCGACAAAAACAAGGCATTTGGCCGCGTGAACGTTTTTAGTTTTTTGGCACTTTCAAAGTCTTTTAACAATTCAAATTTATCTTTTTCCCGAAAGAACAACAGCACGTCTTTCGTTGTATTGCACTGAAATAACCATTCTAGTTCAATTCTTTCCTTTGTCGCTTCAAAACCATACCGGTACTGAGTTCCCTGGGCAATAAAGCAAACTTCAAATTTGGATGGTTGATCAGCCGTTGAATTTGAAAGTTGAAAACACTCTATGGGCAACGGCTTCTTGGCACGACCCTCACTCGATGAATCCATGACAATAGCTCGCATTCTCCCCATAGCCGACAACAAATTTGATTTACCACTGGCATTCGCACCATAAATAGCTACGCTTTTTAATAATTTTTGACCCGCAGCAGGAAACACATTTTCCTTAAACTCCGAGATCGAAGCTGCGGTCATATTTAAAGTCTTTTCTTCGTTGAAAGAACGAAAATTTTGACAACTAAAACTGATAAGCATAATAGCACCTTTTGAGAGAAATATTCCACAGAATGGGTTATTTCCGCATTTAATCGATTAAAAATGGGCGTTATTGAGAAATTATCTCAAAATCAGGCTATTACAAGTCCTTTATAACATTTATTTCACTTTTAAGGGTATTTAATTCTGTATTCAGTTCAACTTGGCGATTAAATTGTTTTTCCTTCCGGATCCTCTTTTCCAACTTGCCTCTTTTCTGTTCCAGCTTCTGCAAGTTTTCGGCTCTATTTACAAAGTCGCGAATATCTTCATTTGCGACAGGCCTCAGTGGGCATAGTTTCATTATCAGCTTTTCATAAAGAGCTTCGATACTCAGTGCCTGCGGCATCTTTTCCGACTCCGAATCACTTGCAAGTATTGCGCTGGTAAAATATTCTCCCAATACCCATCGCGGACTATCAGCATCGCTTCTACGCCGATAGCACGCGGTGTAGTAAAGACTTTTGTCCTCGTGAATTTCAAAAATCAGCGGCACATGGAAGGCCTTATCCATAGCCTGCAGGATCTTCATATCCACCATTTCAACATTCGCCTGTATTTGAATAATCAGTATTTTAGGAACCGCTAGAGAGCTTTTCAGGTTTACATTACCACTCGTTATTTCATACGCGCAGCGAACTCTTTCAACTTGCAGTCGAAATAACTTTTGCAAGGCGAGTCCCCCTCCTGCACGGCTTATTATTTCCTTCTTCGGAATAATTCTTCCAAGTTCAGCAGTCTTTGGAAATTCAAAACGTTTTTCCAGCATATTATTCTCCTGAATGAATCACGATAAATGAAATTAATTCAAAATCATCCAGCCCCTCAAAGCCCTCCTCTTTCACAGATAAAGTCGTATCATCAAAAAGACAATTCACTTCCTGCTCCTCCTTTACTTCAACCATAGAAGCAATCGCCTGCTGGAGTAAATTAGAATAGCACTCCATTTCGCGGCCGTCCTTTGTTTCACGATTAAAAACACGACAAATATTTAAGGACGGCTCTTTTCTTCCCTTGCAGCAGCTTCGCGCTAAATCTAGCAAATGTTTGACCTGCGTATAGTCGGAAACAACCTTGCCGTCTTTCCCAATATAAATCAAATAGTATGGATAAAGATGATTATGATGATTGACCGTTAAATTGGCATTGCGATTGCGAAGAGTAAACAGAACGCCGGGGACAAGTCCTTTTTCCACATCCGCCGGCACAACCGCATGCAGGCCATTCGGCAAATGCCCCAAATCACCATTTTCTTTGATATACTTAACCAAATCCATACGAAAATCATTTAAGCCCAAATCCGTAATATTGACCCCCGTCTTCAAGTCTTCCATTTCAATAACTTCATCCTGAAGACGACGCAGCTGTTCTTTTCGATAACTAACATCATTCGCTTTCGCGTTCAGTGGATTATCATCTGCGGTCGCGACCGCATCCGCCAGAACCATGCGGCTTTCCACCCGCTCTTTGAGGTTGATATATTCATCAAGCGAGATATCGGGCCAGTAGTTCACCAGTTGAATCACATCATTGGTAGAGCCGATTCGGTCGATACGCCCGAAGCGCTGAATAATTCGCACGGGGTTCCAGTGGATATCATAGTTTATGAGATAATCGCAGTCTTGGAGGTTTTGTCCTTCTGAAATACAATCCGTACCGATCAGGACATCAATTTCACCAGAACGCTCTGGAAACAGCAGCGCCTTCTCTTTCGATACCGGCGAAAAGAAGGTCAAGATTTTCTGAAAATCAAATCCCGTACCGAGGGTTGTTTTTGCGGGTTGGCTACCCGTTACTTTTGCGCAGTCAATTTTATGTTTTGCCATTTCCGGGAAGATATTAGAATAGAGATAATTGGCAGTATCCGCAAAAGCGGTGAAAATAAGAATCTTTTTATTTCCGGGGTTGATCGGATGCTGTATTTTATGCAGAATCTGCTGCTTCAGATGCTGCAATTTAGCATCATCGGCAACCGATATTTTCTCCATTTCTTCCAGCAACAGCGAAATGAGAATTTGGTCTTCTTCCAAATCACGCTTCCAGGAAACCAGATCCATATCCGCAAAGTTGATTTTTATTTTCCCCTCGGTATAATCCTCATTGCCTTCAAAGTCATCATCGTCTTGTAAAAAATTCGAATCCGAATGACTGAATTCAAGTGCCTGCCCCGCATTCGGAGATTCCTTAAAATTTTTAATATCCTTTAGAGTCGCAGAAATTCGTTTTTCCATATGCTTCAGGGTCATTCGAAAAGCCTCGATAGAACTTTCCAGACGTTTTAGCAAATTGGTCATCATCAATGCCTGGAGGGCCCTTTCGCGATGAGACTGAAGCAGACGCCCTGATGATGTTTCCGTTCCGTACATATCCTCATATTTCTGTAAACGACTTGCCAAAACATAAGTCATTGGCGCATAAACAGCCTGTTTTACTTCGCTTAAATGGGTATAGATTTCATTGATCGTCATCACATTTTTACGAAATGTCAATGGCGGACGAAAGGAAAGCGGTTTCAGTCTTTGGGGAAAATGGCCAATTTCGCTCGTGTCATAAAAAGTCTCGATATGCTTGCGCGAACGCGCAATAGTAACAGAATCAAGCAATTTTAAAAAATCAAAATCCAGCGCGTTCAGAATTTCTTTTGCAGTCCGCTCTTCCACGGGTAACTTCGACCACTGATTAAAAGCGGCCTGGGCATTGCGAAAAATATCCTCTATCGATTTATCGGATTCAAGTTTTGTCTGCAGTTGTTCCGAATCGCCTTCGTAAGCAAGCGCAAGCTGGTTTCGCAAATCACTGAACCGATTATTAACCGGCGTAGCGGAAAGCATCAGCACTTTTGTTTTGACCCCCGTTTTGATCACTTTATTCAGCAATCGCTCATAGCGCGTTTCTTTGTCTTTAATTGTCCGACCGCTGTTGCGAAAATTATGGGACTCATCAATCACAATCAAATCATAATTACCCCAGTTTATTTTGCGAAGATCCAGTCCCATTGATTCGCCGTAATCACGTGACAGATCTGTATGAAACAGCAAGTCATAATTCAAGCGGTCCGCAGCCAGGATATTCGTTTTATAATTACTGCGGAATGTTTGCCAGTTATCGCTAAGCTTCTTGGGACAAAGAACCAGCACGGAACGATTGCGTAGCTCATAGTACTTAATCACAGCAAGAGCGGTAAATGTTTTTCCCAGTCCCACGCTGTCCGCCAAAATACAACCATTGTAAGTTTCGAGCTTGTTAATAATTCCGGTTGCGGCGTCCTCCTGAAAATTAAACAGTTTATTCCATATAACGCTATCTTTATATTCGAGTCGCTCATTAGGAAGAATATCCTCATTGAGATCCTCAAGAAATTCATTAAAAATATTATAAAGCATCAGGAAGTAAATTTTTTCGGGAGAGTTTTCCTGATAGACCGATTCGATATGAGTGCAAATTTCATCCGTGATATTCTGTAATTTTGTTTTGTCATTCCAGATCTGGTCAAATAATCCAAGCCATGTTTTTGTGGAAGACGCATCCTCAAATTTATTTATAAGATTTGAAACCGCATTGCCTTGCTGATAACCCAGATCCACCGCAGTAAAGCCATCCAAAGGCATATAGGCGATCGATTTTTGTTTATTATCTATGCATGCAAATTGTTGCATGGGAGATTTGCTTGAATTCGATTTAAATATCGCTTTTCGACGAATCCAGTCGGCGCACTCTTTCGCAATTGCGCGCTGCGTCAGCTTATTTTTTAGTTGAATTTCGAATTCGCTGCCGTATAAAGTGTGTTCCCGTTGCTTTTTCGGAATATAGAATTCGCGTCGTTCGCGCGCCTTTTTATCATTGAGCTGCTCTGATATAAAAGTGGGCGATGTAAAAATAAATTCGAAAGACTTGATTTTTTCCAATTCTTTTTTCAGGGCTTCATAAGCATATATAGAAAAGGAAGATGCCGCAATTTTTAGTTTTGTTTCAGACGTTAACGAAGTCTTTAAATCATCGCCCCAAAAATTATTTACGTTGTCCAATATCAGCATGATAAAACGCTTTCCATAGTTTTTAAAATATAAGAATAAATATAACGGGGGTATATTGCAAAGCAAATTCAAAAAAACGCTTTCGATCTATTTACTGGAAAAAGAAGCATATCTCTCCAAAAATATCATCGTCGAAATACGGAGAATAACACACGGCACCGTTCCGACGTCTTGGGCGGAGGAGATTCTGGAGACGCACGGCCGTGCGTCTCTACACATTTATTCCCAAATCGGATGTTCGTGAAATATCAACAAATTCGCATTCCCTCTCAATATATTTTTGCAGCCGTCCCACATATATGCGTTATTTTGAAAATTTTCACCTAGCGACGCACGGCCGTGCGTCGTTTCTGATTTCAAACAGCGGTTGTCTTGGGGACGCCTTTATCCTTTAATTCAAATATAAAGATGACTCAATATTGGATAAATCGCAGAAGTCAAAAGAAAACCTTTACTGTGGAAAAATTCTTGAAATATCTAGGACGGCATCCACTGCCAAAACAGGAGATAAAACATGACATCTATGTGTACTAAATCAGTTCGGGACGTTCAAATAAAGAGCCGTATGCGGAAAATCCGCACGTACGACTCTCTATGAGGGGTAATTATCAATGTCTCACGTGGGTTCATAAGGAACAAAAACCTATGGAGGTATTATAATGTCTACTCAACACAAGGTGCATTAGAGTATTCCCGAACAAGGAATCATTGTAATGCATCTTTGGTGTTTTTCAATTTTTTTCTAAAATTCTATCCTATTTGTTGTTCTTAATTTTTTCAGCAAAAAGGTTATCAAAAAGACGATCAGGCAGCTACTTTTTACGAACATATTAAAGCCTTTACTACAATTTATTGACATCTGTCGAGGAACGGATAGTATGGATGACACTCAACGACATGATGAATGGACAACTCGCCCCGAATATGGAAAAATATCTGCAGGTATTCTATCGCGGAAACACGCTGCAGGCATACGGCGTTTCGGGGCAACAGTTCCATGTTATTCAGGCTGAAATTCGAAACACACAGAAAGACTCATCCATTACAATGTAATGTTCTAGGATCTATAAAGACGCACAATCATGAAAGCTATATTAGGATATCATCACGCCCAATCATTTTCACAAAACAATTAAAATAGTTAAAACAAAAACAAGTTATTGTAAAATTTGTTCTTTATTTATCTGCCACACAAATTGAATTCAATACTTTTACAATTTTATAATTTTGATCAAGTTTCATAAAAAATTGTGGTGGGCAAAAGCCTTTTTTCAATAGTCGCAGTTGATTTAGGGATATTTTTTTAGGAAGCTCTTTTAATTTATTAAAATAGATTAAACAAACAGTCGTTTTCCCATCTGTATATTTATCAAAATCATCCTTCTGAACACATAATACCTTTAAGTGTTTTTTCCATGCATTTTCAGGTGATATCAGTTCCATTTTTTTCACCATTCCGAATGCTGCAATTTCCCCTTTCGGCATGGTTGAATAGATCCATACTTTTGTACCTTCAGGGATATTCATTTTTCGGGTTCTTAATTCAATAAGTTTATCTCCTGATAATATTTTATCGACATATTGAGGTT
>Ga0172377_10008482_pt1 | contig 10543 bp, 8 predicted proteins | sample Pumphouse3metaG_FD_119749 | JGI IMG/M metagenome (GOLD analysis project Ga0172377, IMG submission 119749) | Leachate microbial communities from a municipal landfill in Southern Ontario, Canada - Pumphouse #3 metaG | ecosystem: Engineered > Solid waste > Landfill > Unclassified | place: Canada... | reverse complement strand
TAATATAGTGGAATTTGGCTCATTTTTTGAGCCTTTTTCTATAGAAAACATTTACTGCTTATCATCAACGAACGTTGAAATTTGAACAATATTGAAAAGGATATAGATAGGAAACATATTCTATAAAATATCATTTTCTTTTCGAAATTCTATAATAAAATTCATAGCAAAAACCATACGGAATATTTAAAATGAAAAAGGTATTTTAGGGGGCGTTTTATGCTTAAAACAATATTAAATGAACAACATTTGTATAAATTAACAAAAGAAGAAAAGAAAGTTTTGGTAGTCAGATATTTAGGAATGCATTTTTTTCTTCAAAATTGTCACATGGTTGAAGTAAAAAGGAATGAACTTTTAACTCAAGGATTTGAACAATATAGCAAACATATTAGTGGCGCAATGAAAATATTTAAAATAGCAAGCAAAGAAGAAAAAACTACAAAATATCTTGTCGTTCAAAAAGATTTGGGAATGACTTTTTTTGAAAACAACGAAATACAAACAACATCTTTGTTCGAATACGAAACTGATGTTCCTCAAGAAATTGTTGAAGAGCTCATTGCTTCATGTAAAAAAAGCATCATTGATGAGGCTGTAGAAGATATATTATCGAGAGGAGAAATTGTTACAGATTGGAATAAGCCTTTTGAAAACTATTTAGAAGGAATGGCTTATTATCGTTTTGTTCTTGGCTCAGGTGTTTCTTTTGATTATGGATCAGAAAGCTGGGGTCAATTGGAACAGTTATTTAAAAATGAAGTTGATTCTTTATGTGATATCACTTCTAGAGGAGAAGATGTTGATTCATTTGTTGAGTGCATTTTTAACATTAACTACGGTTCTTTTGAGGTTCTTAAGGATTTATCGCAAGAAAGGTATTACGAGATTGCGATGAAATCAATTGATAAAATTAAGTTTTCTAATAAAAGCCCTACCAAATCTACAACCTTGTCAGTAGTAGCTGATATTTTATATAAGCAATATTCAAAATATCCAGATTTGCATCAAGTTGTTTTGACATTTAACTATGACAAAATGTTAGAAAGCGAACTTGAGAGATGTGATTATGATTGTTCATTAAGATTTTGTTCAACTTGCAACGATGTAACTTTTACGCTTTCAGAGAGATTGCCTTTTGTTGATGTGTGTATTGAGCACTGTCATGGCATTCTTCAAAATTATTATCCTGACAAATACCAACTTGAAATATTTAAAAAAACATTGGTTCTCTCCACAGATGAATACATAAGCGCATACAAAAGAAACGGATATGCGTCAGAATCCCTTTTCAATCATCTGAATGAGACATGCATTTTTGTGGGGAATAGTATCACGGACTATGAAGAACAAAAAGTGTTGAGAGAACACATTGAAAAGCATCCGTCTGCTTATCACTATGCTTTTTTTAAAAAAGAAAACAATGAAAAAAACAACATTTGCAAAACCTTGTTTCTTTTAAAAATCGGAATTATTCCAATATGGTTTAATAATTTTGATGACTATTTACATGAATTGGAAATATTAAGAGATACAATATAACTATTGGTAATACTTAAGTTAATCATTAATTTGATATAATTTCTTTTGAGGATTTTAGTTATGGTTATTGTTCAAAGTAATTTTTTCAGTTTATTGCTTGGTAATAAACAATATCAAATACCAATTTACCAAAGAAATTATGCTTGGACTAACGTTCAGTGCAAAAGATTATTAGAGGATATAATTACTTGCGGAACCCCGTGTAATCCAAATCATTACGTCGGGTCAGTGATTGTTAAATCTGAACAAGGCGTTGGTGGTCTTGACATTTTTAATGTGATTGATGGTCAGCAAAGAACAACAACAATATCTTTGCTTCTTTTGGCTCTTAGCAAATATTTTAATGATCATCCTAATTTTACTATTTCACAGACGGCTGCAACTATCCTTAGCAACATCTATAATTCGTATTTAACAAACCCAGCATTTACGCAAACTAGTTTATTTGGGAAATTAAGTTTAAAAACTGGTGATGATAGAATTGAATATGACAATTTAATTCATGGTGCAATAGGGAATGGGCTTGTTAGCAGTAATTACAACTTTTTCTTGCGAGAACTCGAAAACAGAAATATTAATCCAGAAATTATTTTTGATGGAATCAATAATGCGCAAATTGCCTTAGTCACTCTAGTTGCTGGAGAAAATCCACAATTGTTATTTGAGGCAGTCAATGACACCGGTGTTGATTTAACTGAAGTTGATAAAGTTAGAAACTGGATTTTTATGGGCTTAAATATAAATGACCAAGATAGATTGTACAGAACTTATTGGCAACCAATCGAGAATGACTTGGACAATAACTTAAATAGTTTTCTTAGATATTACACAATCGTCAAAACATTAAGAATTGTTGGAAATGAATATTACAAAACTTTTAAATTCACATTTTTACTACAAATAGGAAATCACCAATCTGTTGAAAATCTCTTATTAGATATTAAAAAATACGCTGAAATATATAAAAAATATATTGATTCATCTTTTAATTTAAGCAACCTTAATAATCAAGTTAAATTGGTCAAAGCTACCAACAAAGAAAATTTCATCCCTGTTGTTTTGAAAATCATTAATTCATACAATGAAGGATTCATTAATCTGAACGATACAGTTTTGATGTTGAAATATATAGAATCTTACGTAGTAAGAAGAGACATTTTAGGCATTCCAACTAATTCTTTAAATCCTGCAATGATTAATATGTTGAATTGCTGCGATTCTTTGATAAATTTATCTAACAAAATCAACTCATTGGTTTGGAGGCAAAGAATGCCTGATGATAATGAACTACATACTCAATTGCAAACGCATAACTTCTATGAGATGTCATCGGCTTATCATTATCTTGAGCGCATTGAGAAAAGCGTTAATCCTGCTTTTTCACTTAGTGATCCAACGATTGAACATATTTTACCTGAAACTATGCATGATTCAGCACACCCTAAAACAAACGTAAATAATCCTGATGATTATAACTGGGAATTGGATCTTGGTCCTGATGCAAAAGCAATTCATGATACTTACCAGCACACTCTCGGCAATCTTACAATTTTGCCAAGAGGGGAAAACTCACGTATGGGCGATTATAGATTTGGCGTAAAAAAGAATTGGGCTAGTGCTAGTGCGGACGGCTTTAACTATGGATACTTGTATACGCCAATTAGAATTAGCCAAAGTTTAGGGCATGTTACTGTATGGGACAAGGATTCTATTTTGAATAGATGTGATGAGATGGTCAATTTAATTTGTAATATTTGGCCACATCCATAATTTGGAGGAGATTTATGGGCTTTTTTGATAGTAAATGGACAGTTGAATTTGAATACAGTGATGGTTTTCTTTCATCATATAAGAAAGCAACCATTGTTGTGGAAGCGTCAAGCGAATACGATGCTAAAAGCAAAGCTAATTCAATTCTCAAACCTCAACACAAATATTTTCATATTCTAAAAATTTTTAAAAGCGATGGTTCAAAAGGGACTTACAAAACAAAAGAAAATTTATATCGTCCTTCTTATGAATACAAGGATACGTCTAGTGAAATAGATGAATTAGAAAGAGAAAGAACTCGACTCGAAGAAGAGAGAAGAAAACTTGAGAGAGAACGAGAAAGGCTTGAACGTGAGAGGTGGCACAATTCTCTTTCCCCGGAAGAAAGAAAAGCCGAGGATGAACGCGTAAATAAAGAAAGAGAAGAATTAGATGCTTACTATGCTCAAGCAGAATCAACTAACTATTCAATTGAATCCAAACCTAAGAAACCACATTATACTTATTGGCAATTTATTTTGTTTTTAGCTAATGTTGTCTTTGTTCCTGGGTTATTTATTGGAACGTGCATGATGACAGAGCCTGCATTAACTGATAAATATAAAGATGAACTTTGGATTATGTTTGATGTTGTTCCTGCGATTTTTTGTTGGATTGCATTTGCTATCTCTTTGTTCCTAACGATTTTGTTTTTTGTCCTTTGGAGAAAAAGATGCAAAAAAAGAAGACAAATAGAAATTGTTACCATTTTTGGGTCAAAAATTGCTTAAATTCTTAAGATGGAATAATTTTGAATAGTTAGGAGGCTAGATATGTATATTTATGCAAAATCATCTGAAGTTAAATTTTTAACTGCTGAATGTGAAGAGATAATCCACTTTGTACAAAAGGAATTGAGAGACTACTTTACATTTGATACAAGGCTTATTGGAAGTGGAGATAAAAAATTGGTAACTCAAAATGGCGAGAACGGTCCTTTTGATTTGGATTATAACTTAATTATTCAAAGAGATAAAAAGAACCTTATCAACGATCCTAAAAAGATTAAGAGCTTATTTCAAAATTCCTTCAATAAGATACTTAAGGAAAGATATAACGGCTTTAAATATGCTTCTGATTCAACTTCTGTTTTAACTATCAAACTTATTGATGATGGACTAAAGTTTTCGTTTGATGTAGCCATTTTAATTGAAAATAATAACGGAACATATTCAAGACTTGTTGATGACAAAACAAACGGGATGCAAAGATATATTTGGAATAAAGTGCCGTCATCGAAAAATTACAGAGAAAAATTAATAGAAATAAAGAACAATGGTTATTGGAATAAATTTAAGGAACGATACTTAAAACATAAAAACGAGCATCTAAGAAAAAATGATGGTGTTAAATCGTTCTCAATCTTTTTAGAAACTTTAAATGAATTTTAGGATTAACAATGATAGATAAAACTTTCTTAGAAAATGTAATTCTTGATGAAAACGATGAGAAAAACGCTGAAATATTTTTGCGTTCAAAGGGTTTTGTTAAGCATTCTCTAATTAAAAATTATTTGCTCTCTCGAAGCGATACTAATACTGTGGAATATACCGCTATTGCCACAACTTATCGTTATGATAAAAGAGTAAGGAATATTCTTTTTAAATATATTTCTTATTTAGAAGAATTTTATCGCGGAAAAATTTTAGATTTGTATTATTACAACACCGACCAAACATTTTGGACGAGTAAGGTCAAATATTGGCTTGGTAAGTATGAAAATGATTTAGATAGAGCATTGGAAAAGATAGAATTTAGCGAACTAATAAATCAAATTAAAAAGATTAAAGAGCTAAGTAGTGAAGTGTTTCCAAAAATTCCTCATCTAAATGATAACTTATCAGCGTTAATTGATTTAAGAAACGCAGTAATGCATAACAAATTATTAATATTATTTAATGACTATAAAATATGTTTTGATGAAAACGGTTTAGATAGTGCCACTCTTACTTCAAACATCAAGAATCTGGTGGCATTTCTTCCTAGCGGCCCTAAAGAAAAATGCATCAAAGAAATTAACGACTGTGCAATTGATAGAAATGAAAACAACGACACTAAGTGGAATTTGCCACAATTTGTCGTTGTAAAAATTTGAATTTAAATCTCAAGAAAGTATAATTTAAAAGTCAGGTGATACACCCATGCTCAAGCATTCGGAGGTGTATTGTTCTATGAGCTCAATTTCTGACTGCTATTCTTCTAATAAGTTATTGGAAGAAATTAAGCAACGAATCAAAACTTACTACGGAAGCCAAGATAAATTCGCACATGAATTTGGCTATTCTAGAAAAGCTCTTGATCGATTGTTAAATCATAGCTGTGATTTTTCTGAGATTTATAAATAAATTCTCACAACATTCAACAACCGCATGGCATGCTGTGGCTTTACAAGACTTTAAAGAAAGCTGGTGGGATAAGACGATAGCAGAAATTGATGATGAATTATTCAAAAAGTATAATGTTCCTGAAAATGTTAAGATTTTCTGCAAGAAACAAATTCAAACCAGATCCGAACAAAATATCATTAATTATTTCGATACAGCAATTAATTATGAGTGCAAGGATAATGACTCATTAGCTATAGGAAATTATGATAGTACTTCAATGTTTATTGTTCATAAAGGTAGCAGAGTTTCAGACCATCTTGCTCCTTCATTCCAACAATATGATAAAACAAATTATGATCTAAGAATAAAATGTGAAAAAGATGGCACTATAAAAGATAGAAAGTTAACAAAAGATATGCCATTTACTTCGCAATCTGCTGCTATTACTGGCCACATTGCTAATGGTAGTGAATGGGTTGTTAAAAATAAAAGCAATTAAAAACTTCTATGCCTCTTTATCCAAAAAAGTGTAAGGAGGTTTTTTAAATTGATATAAACCGTTTTTACCGGACGACTATTATTTTTATAATAATGGTGATAAACTTATAGAGCCACTGTTATAAATGTTATGGGTGGATGAAATAAAAGGAGTATATATGCAAATTGCAGTAACCAATTTTGCCAAAAGCAAAGAAAATGGGCTCTGTTTAATTGACATGCCTACTGGTACCGGTAAGACTTATCAGACCAGAGAATTAATTAAGAAAATTATTAAAGGTGAACAACTTAATGATGTTGAATTGGTAATATACCTCACTCCTTTAAGAAAAAATATTGATGATATTTATAATGAATTAAGAAAAGATTTCGAGAATGATCTAGAACTTTTTGATAACAGCGTTTTACGTATTTATTCAAATTATGAATGCGTTTTAGACAATTTGTTAAATTTAGAGAATCAAATCCCTATTACTTTAAAAAGAAAAGAGAGTTACAAACAACTTAAAAATAAAATCTCTGTATATAAGGAATTAGAGAGCAATGACAAACTTTCAAAAGAATTGTTAGCAACAACATTAAAAGAAATAAGAACTAGTTATGAGCCTCAATTTAGACATGATTTAGAGGCAGAATTACATAAGGAAGCCAAAACAAAAGCTGAAAAAATAAAGAAAATTAATCATGAGTATTCTTGGGTAAAAGTTCTTTATCCTACTTGTTTAACTGAGGGAAGAAAAGTTTTGTTTATGACGATGGATAAGTTTTTATTTGGAAATGACCCAATTGTAACAAAACCTTATCGCTTTTTATCTTATGCAAAAATTAAAGGCTCATTAATATTTATCGATGAGTTTGATGCAACCAAAGATGTTATCTTGAATCAGGAAATTGAAAAATGTACAGACTATAAAATAGATCTTGCTAAATTGTTTTCTGGTATTGCGACGTCATTAAAAGGAACTCAAGTTCCTGAAGCAATTTTTGGTGGTTCGGAAGATTCTAAAACATCTTTTGAGAAAATGAAAAAAGTAATGCTAGATATCGAAAAACAATACAATCTTGATTTTGTTTTCAAACTCGAATCAACAGAAAACAATGATAGATATTTCCTTTTTGATGACTATCAAATACACACAATTACCGCTGGTGATAAAGAAAATAATATTTGTGTTAAAAATGATCAAAAAAAGAATCAGAACACAATTCTAATTGGGCAAAAAAGCGATGATGGTTATTTTTATCGTGCTATTTATGGTATGAAAGGCGCGTTGAATTATTTTATTCACTGTTGCGCAATGATGTCTAGAAATTACTTAAATCATCATAACGAAAATGCTGTTGCAAATCACGGTGATTTAATGGAAATTGAGCAAGCAGTTTCAACGGTAATAGATTACTTTAATCTTGATTCTGAATTAGCTAAAACAATATCGTCACTAATTGTTGATGACATCGCATTACCTGCTGAAGCAAGAAAAAGAGACGTGTTTTCAACAGATTTTTATATGAACGGTTTTCGTTATTATGATTTTAATGATGATATTTCACATGATGTATCAACATCAATTGCGATGTGCTATCTCAATAATACTCCAGAAAAGTTTATTATTTCGTTAGCCAGTAAAGCGCGAGTTGTTGGCCTATCAGCAACAGCCAGTATTAAAAGTGTTACTGGGAATTACAATCTTGAATACATTGAGACAAAATTAAAAACCGCATATTACCAAATTTCAACTGAAGATAAAAAAAGAATATCAGAGTACGTCAATAAACAGTTGGCCGAGAACTATAAAATAGATGTTCAATCGATTCTTTTAAATGGTGAAAATCCTGAAGAAATCGCTGAATCTTTATTCACATCAAAAGGATGCGTTGAAAAAGCAGGAGGAATCTTTGCTAAAACTGTAGATGAAAATTCTAAAACGCCAAACTATGATAATGTCCGTCTTGGGAAGGTTTTATTTTCAGTTAGAAAATTTCTTGAAAACAAAGATTCTAGAGTTCTTTTAGTTTTAACTAACAAGAATATTAAAACGCACGAGGATGAAGATTCATTCTCTATACCTTTTGTAACAAATATCATTAAAGGTTTTTGTGCTGAATTACAAACAGAAGAGCCTAAATGTCATTATCTTTTTGGGAGCGATTTCGATAAAGAGAAAGAACAATATCAGGAAGAAGTTAAAAAAGGTAATAAAGTTATATTGTTTTCCAGCTACCCTTCAGTTGGAACTGGCCAAAATTTACAGTATGAATTAAATTCTGATGATGAAGAATTAAAAGAACAAAAAGATATAGACTCGATTTATATTGAATTGCCTACAAATATTCTCATTCATCAACAAGGCTTAAAAGAAGAGGGAAATTTAAATAAATATATCTATCAAATGGAGACCTTAAGAGCCAATGGAGAAATAAGTCCATTTAGTTCAATGATGAATATAAAAGCCGCTTTCAAACAATACATGAATCCGATTGAGAAGTATGTTTATTTTGATAAAACACCTTATCAATGTGGTTCTACCAATAATCATATAGTGAAAATATTAGTCCAAGCTATTGGAAGAATATGCCGTACTAAAGGAAAGGCAGATAATCATAAAGTTAATATTTATGTCGACAATGAGATAATGCAAAAAGTTAATTTTAATTTTATGAAAAGTAGATTGATGAATCCTGAATTCAGAAAAATTGTCGAACTTTCTAATGTTGTTCCAGAACACAATTTAGAAACAATAACCAATTTGAATAAGGCTATGGATTGTAATTTAAGAGTTGATAAACGTATAGAAAACATCCTTAGCAATAATAAATCTCAATGGAATCCAGATGATATGGTTCAATGGAACAAAATAAGAGACGTTGTTTTGAAATATCCAACGATTTCTAAACAAAAGCTAAATGAGCTCTCCTTAGAAGACGGTTTGGAATCAATCAAAGATTTTTATCTCTTTGCAAATGAAGGTAGAAAAATATTTTGTTACACATATAACAAGGATGATGCTAAGAGACCTATTAAATTTGGGTCTAACATCGAAAAAGATAAAGGCGATATCATCATCGATGCAAAATCATCCAGATTGTTTGATTTATTAAGTAGTTATAGTGTTAGACAACATTTTGAAAAATGTGGATATGCAACCACCTTTGAAATGAATGAATGCATTATTTTGCCTGTTGTTTTTCAAAACATTTACAAAGGTGCTATTGGTGAACAGGCAGGCAAAGCAATACTTGAGAGCAGAGGAGTTGAATTAGCTGAAATTGATGATCCTACTAAATTTGAGAAATTTGATTTCTGTTTAGCTAAAGATAAAGATGTATATATTGATTTTAAAAACTGGTCTGAAAACGATAGAGAAAACAGAGACCCATATAAATTAAAATCATATAATAAATTGGAATTAGTTCACGGAAAGAAGGCTTTTATAATTAATGTGCTTTCTTCAGAATTGAATATTCATGAGTCGGATAATGTTGTAGAAATATCCAGTTTATTTAAGTATAAAAATGGAAAATATTATGAACTTGGCTTAAGCATGCATTCTATAGTTAAAAAGATTATGGAGGCTTGCAGACATGGCAATTAGTAATCAACTTTCAATCCGCTTTAATTTTAATGAAATAAATAATGCTTACGATTTTTATATAATTTCGACTAGCGATAAGTATATTAGTGGTGGAGCTTATCTTTTAGATAAACCAATCGATTCTTTAAAGGCTGAAAGTGTGGTATTCGATAATGGTCGATCTGTTTTCTTGATGTTTAAAAAGGGTGTTAGTAATCGTATAGATTTAGTCAATCAACTGATTGATGAAAAATTAACAATTAAACAGGTGTCTTCTGAAAATATTAAAGACTACATATTGTTTAGATTGTTCTTATACAGTCTCTCTAATTTCGAGTCAGATGATAATAAGTTTAATAATGTGTCTGGGAAATTATATATTACTAGACCAAAGTGGATGTCAAAGAATAAAAAAACATTTAAATGTTTAAATATTAATGTCGATGATAAATTGTGCTTGACTGCTGAAGCTACAACTTTTACACAAACGTCTTTGTTTACAAACAAGAAAATATTAAATGAATATCCTAAATATACTTTTTCTAATAAAAATGGTGCTTTGAAGAGGACGTTTGATTCTGATAGTGAAACTTATATAAGAAGATCTTTATTTGGTAAAAAAGCCGAAATCTCATATCTCGATTTTTCTAAAAGCAACATCGAAAACAATAAAGTATTTTTCATATACAAAACTATTAGGATGGTTTCAGAAAGATTTTTGGATTTGCTTACTGTCAAGTTCAAAGAAATTACAGTAACTAAAACCATTGGAAAGTATATTGATGATGATTTCGT
>Ga0172377_10008477_pt1 | contig 10546 bp, 10 predicted proteins | sample Pumphouse3metaG_FD_119749 | JGI IMG/M metagenome (GOLD analysis project Ga0172377, IMG submission 119749) | Leachate microbial communities from a municipal landfill in Southern Ontario, Canada - Pumphouse #3 metaG | ecosystem: Engineered > Solid waste > Landfill > Unclassified | place: Canada... | reverse complement strand
TACATTCTCTGTATATGGTCCTTTACAAATACTTATAGGAAAATTGAATTTTTTATTTGTCTAAAGGACCTCAGATAAGCTAATGTACATATAAGATTAGTTACATCAATCTGTCATCATTGAAAGGGGTTGACCGAAAAGCTTAGAAACATCATGACGGAAAAGGGAATTATCATCAATGCATTCTGCCAACCTATTATTAAAACGAAAACTGGAAGTAGCAGGACCCTTTTTTGATAGTATTTCATTGCACGCCAGTCTAGAGCAATCATTTTTCTAATCATATCTTTTCCCCTCCCTGCTTAGGCAAATCATAATATCCTCTAGTGAAACCTCCTCTATTACCACGCTTTGTGGAAGGCCTCCAAGCTCAGAGGTCTCAATCATACCCTCAAAACCACCAATATGCTCTCTCATACCAATAACTCTTTTTCTTTTCTCCAAGGGTAGGTCGCCATTACCTCCCCTGATATAACAGTATTTTTCCAGCAGGTCATCCTTTGGCCCACTGTATATGATTCGTCCCCTGTCAATATAGACAATATAATCTGCTATTTTTTCTAGGTCGCTTGTAATATGGGTGGAGAAAAATACACTCCTGTTTTCCTCAACCATATAGTCCCGCAAAATATCTAGTATTTCATCCCTCATAACAGGGTCAAGTCCAGAGCTTGGTTCATCAAGTAGCAAAAGCTTTGCCCCATGGGATAGGGTGACTGCTAAACCAAGCTTCATCTTCATACCCCTGGATAGGGTCTTGTACTTTTGCCTTGGATTTAGTGAAAACCTTTCAAGATACTTATGATAGCATGAGCTGTCCCAGCCTTTGTAAAAAGGCTTCATAGCCCTTTCAATATCAATAGGGGTCCAATCCTCCTGATAGTAGGGTTGGTCAAATAGGACACCTAGCTCTTCCTTTAGGAGGGTATCATCATTGGACCTACCTAATAGCTTTATCTGCCCGCCATCCCTTATGGCCATATTGAGCATCAGCTTCATAGTCGTTGTTTTTCCTGCACCGTTTTTACCGATAAAGCCACATATATAGCCGGCTGGTACGGTAAAGGAAAGATCGTCTAGTAAAAAACCCTTATACTTTTTTGTGAGTTTACTTATTTCGATTGCATTATTCACTATGGGTCGCCTCCAATTCGTCTAGTAATTTATGAAGGTCCTCTAAGGTTAGGCCTGCCATTTTTCCTAACTTTATAGCACTTGCTAATACATCCTTGGTCTCATTTAGATACTTGGCCTTGACTAAGTCAGAGTCAATCCCTTTAACATAAGACCCCTTGCCTGGAACGGTTTGCAAAAAACCTTCTAGCTCTAGATCACTATAGGCCCTCGTGGTAGTTATTACACTAACCTTTAGATCACGTGCAAGCTGGCGAATAGATGGGAGCTGCATTCCTTCGGCTAGCTCACCTGATAATATCGAAGCCTTTATCTGTTCCTTTATCTGCTCATAAATTGGAATACTTGATTGGTAGGACAAAACTATCCGCATGGTCATCCACCACCTCCCAGACATCTGTGTATATGCTGTACATATATAGTATATACAGTCGATCTCCCTTGTCAATAGGTTTTTTTAAATTTAAACAGGATAATTTTTTGCCTTTAGCAAAGAGGTAATTTCAGTCATTGCTTTTAATGTCGGGTCATTTGTAGTAAAATAGACCTGAATAACTACTAGGTTTTCCTAGGCATGATAGTTCTAGTTAATCAAATTTACATTGATTAAGGTGGTACACAGATGGGAAATAAGGCAGTAGTACTTGGAGCAAATTATTATATCGGTCTTAGCATTATTAGATGTCTAGGTGAGCATGGAATAAAGGTAGCCGCTGTAGATTACAAGAAAGAGGGCAGCTATGGCTTTCATTCTAGATACCTAAGCGAGGCCCTGCTAGCCCCCCATTACAAGGAAGACCCAGAGGCTCTGCTCCAGTTTTTAATAGACTATGCAAAGGGCCAGGACAAGCCACCTGTTCTATACCCTAGTGCAGACCCCTATGTAGAATTTGTAGACAAGTACCTAGATTTACTGTCTGAATATTACCTATTACCTAGTATTGAAAAGGGACTCTACACAAAGGTCATGAACAAGGAAAGTCTCCATAGCTTGGCCCTAAAGCACGGGGTCAAGGTGCCAGAGACCCTAGATGTAAATGAAGATGATTTCTGGGACCAGGTCGACAGGACTATGACCTTTCCATGCATTGTAAAGCCAACAGATTCACCTGCCTTTGTAGCAGTCTTTAGAAAAAAGCTTTTTATTGTTAAAAATAAGGACCAGCTTAAAGAGGCTATAGAAAAGGCAAAGGAGGCTGGTTTAGAGGTCATTGTACAGCGGATAATACCAGGCTTTGACGATCATATGTATACCTTTGATGCTCACCTTAATAAGGACTCAAAGGTTACCCACTGGTTAACATGCCAAAAGCACCGCCAATACCCGATAAACTTTGGTGCCTCTGTATATACTGAGCAAAAGTATGTAAAGGAGCTCTATGATATAGGAGCCCCCTTCCTAGAAGCCATAGGCTGGAAGGGTTTTGCTGAGATAGAGTTTAAAAAGGACGCAGAAACGGGAGAATATTACCTAATAGAGATAAATGTGCGAACTACCAACCTAAATAGCCTGCTTAGAAAGGCAGGACTTAATTTTCCCTTTATCTTGTACAAGGAGCTAACAGACAAGCCCTTAGAGCCAAAGGCAGTAACTAGGGATACAGGCCTTGTCTTTTGGTATGCCTTTGAGGACATATTAGCTGTAAAGGGATATCTCAAGACAAGACAGCTAAGCTTTGGCAGGGTCTTTAAGTCCTATTTCAAGAAAAAGGCCTACGCCATATGGTCCATCAGGGATCCAAAGCCTGCCCTAGCCTTTTTGGGTAATAAGCTCGGCCGGGTATTTAGAAAGATCTTCAAGCGTAAATAATATATTTAAGCCTTAACTTATTTGAGGGGGATATAAATGATAAAGCTATCAAGGCTCCTTGAAGCCATAGAGCCATTGGAGTCATGGAATGATGCAGATATTTTAATAAACAAGCTAGCCTACCACTCCGCTAAGGTAACAAGTGGTGATCTTTTTGTATGCATAAAGGGCTATAAAACAGATGGCCATCTTTATATAGATCAGGCAATAGAAAATGGTGCGGTAGCAGTTATTGTAGAGGACTACCAAAAGGATATAGAACTACCCCAATACAGGGTAGCAGATAGTAGGCAGGCACTAGCAGCCCTAGCAGACCTATATTATAATCACCCATCCCAGGACCTAAAGATGATAGGGATAACTGCAACCAATGGCAAAACAACAACTGCCTTTATGACCAACGCTATACTTGAGGCAAATGGCCTAAAGACCGGCCTTATAGGTACAGTTATGGTCAAATACGGTGATTACTCTGAGCCCTCCATACTGACAACACCAGAGTCCCTCGACCTTCACCAGCACCTTTACAATATGACTAAGCAGGGCATCTCCCATACAGTCATGGAGGTATCTTCATCAGGTCTTGAACTAAGCAGGGTTGGCAGTGTTGACTTTGATGTGGTAACCTTAAATAATATCAGCCGGGAGCATATAGATTTACACGGGTCCTTTGATGACTATTACAATAAAAAGGCTAGCCTAATCCGCAATGCCAAGCCCTCAGCCTGGGCTATCCTAAACCTTGATGACCCTATGTCGGCCCAGCTAGTTGAACAAACAAGGGCCAATGTTCTAACCTATGGGGTTAATAATGATAGTGGCCACCTTAGCCTAACCAGGCTAGACCTATCTACAGGCCGGGCCAGCTTTGCTGTTGAGATTAGAAAGCCCTTTACAGTCGGTGATATTAATTATAAGGAAACTGAATTTGATGTGGAGCTTTCCATACCAGGCTATCATTCGGTCTATAACTCAATGGCAGCCATAGGAATTGGTCTGGTCTGTGGCATACCCATCCCTAATATAGTAAAGGGGCTTAGAGCCTTTGAGGGAGTAGAGCGCAGGTTTGAGTTTCTATACGAGGATGATTTTAAAGTAATAGATGACCACTTTGCCAATGTCGGTAACATAAATGTAACCCTAGAAACCCTAAACTTTATGGATTACAATAAATTAAACCTAGTCTATGCTATCCGTGGTGGTCGCGGTACTATTACCAATATGGAAAATGCAGAAACCATAGCTAAATGGGCGCCAAAGCTTGGGCTAAGGGAGATAACAGCAAGCCTTAGCAAGTCCCATGTAGCACAAAAAGACAAGGTTACAAGGCAGGAACTAGATGTCTTTCTAGAAGTTATGGACCGAGCCGGTATAAAGGTCAGGCTCTTTGATGAGCTCCCAGATGCGATATATGACTCACTTGAAAGGGTTGAACCCGGAGATGTCTTGATGCTGGCAGGCTGCCAGGGTATGGACTTTGGTGGACAGATTGCCCTTGAGCTTTTGTGGCGCAAGAGGCCACAGCTAGACAAGGAAAAACTTTTCGAGCCCCTAAAAGACAGGGTCGCTGGTATAGATGAGTCCATAGAAGCTACTTATTACAGGAGGTAAAGGGTTTTGCATGACAAAACGATAGGAATTATTGGAGGTATGGGGCCAGAGGCTACTGCCATCCTCTTTCAAAAACTCATAAAGGCAACAGGAGCCAGCAAGGATCAAGACCACTTTCGTATAGTCATTGATTCTAATCCAAAAATACCTGACAGGACAGCTGCCATCCTTGGCAAGGGCCCGTCCCCTGTTAAGGCAATAGTTAGTGCAGGCAAAAACCTAGAGAAAATTGGGGCAGATATAGCCCTTATCCCCTGCAATACCTCCCATTACTTTTTCGACCAAATACAAGCTGGGCTTAAAATTCCCCTTGTTAATATGATAAAAGAGCTTGGCATCTTTTTAAATAATAGCTACCCCCAGCTAAAAAGGGTTGGCCTCCTAGCAACGACTGGTACAGTAAAGACAAGACTGTACGAGAAATATATAGATGGTATACAGCTAATCTATCCTAATGATAATAGCCAGGAGGACCTAGTTATGACTGCCATCTACGGTGACCATGGCATAAAGTCAGGTAATACCGGTCAAAGGCCAAGACAGCTATTGATACAGGCTGCCAATGAACTCATAGCAGCTGGTGCAAACCTTGTAATAGCAGGCTGCACAGAGATTAGCCTTGCCCTAAGACAAGAAGATATTGAAAAGCCCCTGATAGATCCTATGGATATAGTGGCAAAAGCCGTGATAAACAGGCTAAATGAGAGGCCCTAGGCCCCCTTAAGCAGGACAGACTTTATCCTTATACCAGGCCGGAACAATCCTATTCATATCGTCATACCAATTAAGGACCTGTTCTGCCTGGCCTAGCATAGTTTTTACCTCATCCTCACCAAATTGGACAGCCCAAGGAAGTGAGCCAAGTAGATTGCTCCCTATATAAAGGGCTAGTAGTCGCCAGAATTCCTGAGGCACATTATTATCAAAATATCCGTCTACAATCCCCGATGCAAACAAGGGTGAGGCCTGGGCAGACCATACAATGCGATTGAACTCCTCCCAAGGGTCACCAAAGTCACAGCGGTCAAAGTCTATTATAATTAACCTGTTATTTTCAATCATCATATTCCCTATATGGTAGTCTCCATGCTGAAAGCATTGGGGCCTGTTAGCCAGCAAGTGTCGATTTTCCTTAAGAAAGCTAATGACCTTTTCAGCTCCCCTAAACCCTATAGAGCATTCCTTGTACATACTTATCTTGGTATCCATTTTTACATTGAAACGTTCCTCCCAGTCAGGTTGACTGTCAGGGGTCGGGACTGAATGTATCAGTTTTAGTATCCTACCCGCTTCTAGGCCAAACTCATACTGGTCGCTGTCAGAAAGGCCTGGGATAAGCTCCTCCCCATCCCTTCCATCAATCCAGGTCTGCAGGGTGTATATCCCCTGCTCGCAGGTCCCAAATTCTATAGGCCTACACATAGGTACATCCTTATCCTCTACTTGCTGCATCATACGAAACATCATTTCAATATGGCCAGCCCTATCCTCTGGGCTAACCCTTAGAAGATACTTTTCACCTGAACCTGAAACAAAATGTCAAGGACTTTTTAGTACCCCTACACTTCATTACATGAAAAAAGCCACCGTAGATTTTTATTCTCTACAATGGCTTATATATCATTTGTACAAGTATTCAAAATTTAATTCTTAAGTCATTATTCTATCGTTTGAATGTATTCATATTTTTCAATTTTAGATATAATATGCTGATTAATAAAGGTCTCTAAATCCGCAAATCCTGCCACATAGTATTTGCCGTCGTAGCACTCTAAATAATCCCCTGTGTGAATTCCCCAGAAGCTTGACGATTCCGATACCTTATACTTACTTAAATCAACACTGCATGTACCATCCGCTAAAATGAGTACATCTGTAAAATATCCATACCAATAATAGGTGAACTCAACATCGTCCACATTGGTTGTAACCTTATAAACATAATACAAATAGTTATTCGGACTTCCATACATACCATCTTTTAATGTCACTAGATAGTTCCCAATATTCTCAAATTCTTGTACAGCATTCTTATTAACCCATGATTGTGCAACATATGCATTAAAGTTATCCCGAAGCTGCGCATCCATCTTATTATACATGTCTTCAGGAATATCTGACACATCGGAAATATAGCTTGCAAGACCATCAACCGTATATGTTTCTTCCGTTTTTCCTAAAACGCAACCAAAATTTTCAACAAAAGAATCTACACTCCCTGATATTTTTGCGGTAATAGTAATCATATCTCCTGTCTTCAATCCACTTGTTCTATCTGCAGTAAATGTAACATACTGAATTTCTGACTGATTATAGTCTGGGTTAATAGTAACTGTTCCTTTGGGCGAAATACCCGAAAAAGAAACTGTTACATAATCAAATGGATTAAAACTTTCTAATTCTTCCAAATCAGATACCGTATACTCAATATCAGAATACTTCAAAGTTGCATTAAAGTATTCCTCAGCCATAACATCTTCACAGTCCCACTTCAGAATTACTTTGTCACCGTTGCTTAATCCGCTCGTTTTATTAAGTTTCTGACTTACACAAACGTCTAATAGCATTTCTTCGGCTGTCGCTCCCATGAGAAGTCCTAACTTACTATAGTCATTGTCGTTCTTAGAATTGAACTTAATTTTTCCAGAGTAATCGTTCTCGAATGCATCATAATCAAATTCATAAGAAGCCGTTCCCATTGAATCATAACCCTCTACATTAATAGTTACATACTCGTTCAAGTTCACTGTTGTCTTTCCGCAACCAGTCAACCCAAACATAGTAACAAGCATAATAGCTAAAATCATAATACCCTTCATTTTCTTCATTTGTATTTTCCTCCACATCTAAATTGTGCACAAAACATCACAATAATTCTCTCATAAATATTACATTTTGTCAATATATTCAACTTTCTTGAATTTCTGCAAAATGTAATTTCAAAAGAGATAACATCTCCTAAAGTATATTCTAGTAATATTCTGCATTAGCTTATTGAATTATATAAAAACAACAATTACAGCTTCTTGGCAATTACTGACCATAGAATTTATGGTATCTATTCAGATTATAACACAGAAGATTTTATTATTATGCCGGGTGTGGAATTAGATACCAGTGTTGATTTAAAAGAGGGAGCATGTCATCATGTCGTTGGAATCAGTACACCTGAAGAAACTAAATTTTCCCATGGACAAAAATTTGTTGATGGCAAGCTAAATTGCGGTAAAATGAATGTCCAAGAAATAATTGATCTTTTAGTATCTCATAATAATATCGCCATTTATGCTCATCCCCATTGGTCTAAAATAGATATCTCTGATATTGTGGATTTAAAAGGTCTTACCGGAATGGAGATAATGAACTATGGATGTGAAGTGGCATGGAAATCTGGTAATGCCGAAGTGTTTTTTGATCAATTTTGGTGGAATGAGAATCGCATATGGTGTCTAGGTACAGATGATGCACATCAAGCATCCTATGGTTATTGTGGAGGCTATATTGTAGTTAAAACAGACAACTTAACCCATAACGACATAATCAATGCCATTTCAGAGGGAAGCTTTTATTCTGGATTCGCACAAAAAGGAGAAACCGCTCCTGATGTTATCGACTTTATAGTAGAAGATGGAATAGCAAAAATTTCTTGCTCACCTTGTAGAAATATTTATCTCTATACTCCTAATGGACAGCAATCTTTTCATGCAGTTAAGCAAAAACCTTTGACTTATGCCGAATATAAATTATCTGATAATGCTCCATATGTAAAAGCAACATGTGTCGATTTTTCTGGCAACACTTCCTGGTGCCAACCAATTGTAGTATAAACGTCCATATTTAACTCTAAAAGCCCTTGAATTCAAGGGCTTTACTTTATATCGCTTATTGAGTGCTTATAGGATACATTTACACTAGCTTCATCTATCCTACTACTCTTAAAGCTTCTGTGAAGTAGGTCGCCGTTGTTAAGTCAACACACTAACCAATCATGGAAGTGTAATTAATTTGTTGCAATTATACTCCCATTGCATATTATATTATAAGATTTATTTCTATTGTATAATCTTGCTTGGATTGTATTTTTAGATGAGGAAAATATGTAATATGGGGGTTTTATTTATGTATGGACAACAATTTGTAAGAGTTCCACAATCCTGTCCTCCAGCTTTTCTAGGCCGATATACTGTTCAACAAGGCGATACTTTTTTCACCATATCTCAAATGTTTAGAGTTCGATTAGAAGCACTTGTTGTAAATAATCCACATATACCAAACGCTAATATAATATTTCCCGGGGATACTCTTTGTGTTCCTGGCCTTATACCTTATCCCTGTTGTCTGGTTTTGAAACCTTTAGTCCGTGTGCCATTTGGTACAGGAGGAGTCGCTCATATAAATTTTGCACCTCAAGGGGGTCAATCAGTAAGTTTTATGGCAACATTGCCACAGCCTGCAGCCTTTGGCAACTTCGATATATATGTAGGCGAAATATTAATTCCTGATATAGGTTGATTTGGTAATCAATTGTTCCCAACTCCCCAAGATCCGCCAACTTGGTCCACCCGAGTTGACCTTCCTACTATAGTATCAATTGTATCAAATTCGCGGGTTGTAATACGCCCCTCCAATTCAATAACAGGTATATCTGGTCAAATTATTTTAGAAGCTACTATCAACAGTGATAGCTGCCACCCCGAACGGTATATATGCTATTGTACTCGCCTACTTGGTAAGTCCCTACGGTATCCCAATGTTTGCAGCATGGCTTATCGGAACAATACAGGCAGCCAATGAACGGTTAAAATCTATATAATGATGAAATGGGAGAGAATACCTTTAGGCTTTCCCCCTTAGTTGCCACAAAGCAGGAGTTCCAGCAGAAATCAAGGACGACATAGCCGTTTATTACGACCCTTGTTTCTTGATGGAACTTCTGTTATTTTTCTTTTGTTGATGTTTTAGTAATGTAGGGTTATAATTTTAATGTAATGAATAGGGAATAATTTACAGAAATATTGGAGGAACAATGTGAAAAATGATAGTAAAGCCAATAAGATAACTAAAGTACTCTTTGTAATTTATTTAATTGCTTAATGATTTTACATACAATTTATATAACTTTTACACCGCTATACTTGCAGTTAATATAAAGTGTGATATATTTCAAATAGGTATTATTTGGTATTGTGTTCCGATGCTATCAAATAATATACTATTAAATGAATGAGGTGTTAGTTATGCGTAAGAGATTTTTTAACTTCATGTCTTTTCTCTTGGTGGCTTCTTTGCTTCTTGTTTCTTAGACACAAGTTTTCGCCACTTCAATTGAAAGAGCAACAGAAACTGTCTTAAACTCTGAGACTTCTCAGGAAGTAAGTGTTTCCGAAATTGATGCACTTATTGAGCAGAGGACAAAAGCGTTAATTGAAAATAACCAAAAATTGTATGATGAAATCAATGGGTCGTTAGAAGAAAGAGGTCTTAGTGAGGTAACTCTTGAAGAAGTGATTGAGTTGACTGGTTCAGTTCCGATGATAGATGGTTCTACTTTGTCTCCTGATTCATTGGATAAGCCTGAGATGGATGCCCTCGCATCTTCAGCTACTTTCGAAACAGTTTACAGCACATATGTGACTGGTGGTAGATCCTATGATGTAATGCGTGTTTATGCTACACCCAACGGGAATACTGGTACTTTATATCAAACAGGGAATACTTCAGTCACAAACTCTGCTTCCGCTGCCGCAAACACAATGGCATTTATCAAAATCGGGGTTTCTTCTGTTGCCGGACTTGCAAGCGACACAATTGGTGTAGTTCAAACAGTATATGGTGCTTTGTCAGGAATTGTAAGCCAGCTATCTACCACAAGCACTGTTACAAACATAAAGGCGACATATGTCTGGAATGCAGCTGAAACTTGTGTCTTCGTTTATTTTCCAAGCCCAACTATTGGCGGTTTGTGGAATGTAAAAGCTATATATTCAAAAG
>Ga0172377_10008471_pt1 | contig 10550 bp, 5 predicted proteins | sample Pumphouse3metaG_FD_119749 | JGI IMG/M metagenome (GOLD analysis project Ga0172377, IMG submission 119749) | Leachate microbial communities from a municipal landfill in Southern Ontario, Canada - Pumphouse #3 metaG | ecosystem: Engineered > Solid waste > Landfill > Unclassified | place: Canada... | reverse complement strand
TCCTTCACAAATACGTTCACCGGCATTATTATTAACGTAGAACTTCTTCGCTGAAGCAGCATAACCTGTTGCTGCAACTCCTTCTAAAAGGAATCCTTCTTCAACTGAAACTTCATTACTTGCTGGATTTGAAGCATCTTCAGAGCAAGCTGAAAAAAGCATCGCGCTCATGGCAAATACACTGAGTGCTGTTATTTTTGTGATTGTGGTTTTCATGATATATTTCCTTGATTGAGGTTGAAATAAAGTGTTTACACCTATAAGTTATTCAACTTCACCACAGATAAAAAGCGCATTAAAGCAAAAAACGCTCTTGTTTTTGTGAGCGTTTAACTAGAGATAACACAACAAAACATTGAAATTTTAATAAAGACAAGCATTTAACTCACTTTTATAATAAAAGAATCAATAAAAATTAATTATAAAAGTGAGCATTAAATGCTAGTTCTATTACTTCTAATACAAGAAGGAAGACCCGTAGCAGCAGCAGCATCAGCTAAAAGAGGGAATTTTCTTGACACCGCTTTTGTAGAACCATCTAATTCTTTTAAATAGCCAATCATAAATACACTAGATAACTGAGGAATTAAATAATAAAGATATTCTGATGCCTCATTACTTGCAATGTCTTTTATTTGATACAAGCTTGTGGCCAACGAGACACTAATAGAAGTGATCTGGCTTTGATATTTTAACTCTGGATCCATGGGTAATAAACTACCAATTCCATTTAAGACTAAATCAAAAGCAATACTCGTTCTATATTTTTTTTCTGCGTCTGAGATTTCTGCAAACGGCGCATATGTAGGGAACAAAAAGCCACTCTTATACGCTATCGCAAGTAATGGGGAAATATTTGTCTTAACAGATAAAGCAAAATATTGATGTGCAGCGATAATCTTAAAGGCTTCTTCTAAATATTCTTCAGATTTTTCTTTTAATGCACATAAAGGAATGGCGGCAGTAAAAGCAGGAAGATCCATCCAAGTTAATTTTTTACCTCCGCTAATTTCAGAATAATATGCAGATAATAAAGGAATTTGTACTTCCTTTTCTAATAAAGATTCGATGGGAATAATAAGCTTTTGAATATGTTTCAAAATCATCGGAGAATCATCATTAATTTTTTCTAATGACATCAAAGAAAGAGCTTTCATTACTTTTAATAAACCACTCATTACATAAGAATAAAAGTTTTCTGATCTCTGAAATAATTGAGAAAAATACTGCATCGCCGATTCAAAATCCATTGTTTTTTGTATTTCCACAACGGTCTTTTTCAAATCAGCTAAAAAATCATCCCAATCTTCTATGTAATCATTTTTAAGTATGGATGACTCTAAAAAGAAGTTTTTATCAACATCAGAATTTATAAGCGTTTGCCATAAAAAATTACGACTTAGAAATTCAAAATGCCCCATATCTTTTATTTTAATATAACCAGAAGCATTGAGTGTTTCTGAAATAGAAAGATTAGGGTCTAAACTATTTATCATCTGAGTAAAGATTTTATTGGTTTCCCATAAATAACTAATACCCTGACGAAGAGTTTCTTTCATACACGTTTCAATAGAAGAATCAAAAAGAGAATACTGCAGTCTCGTTTCTAAAGCAATTTTCTGGGTGGTTTCATATAATTTTTTTGTATCTACAAAAAAACCTAACCATTCATATAAATCGTTGAAAGAAACACCAATTAAACAAAACAAAATTTCAACAATATCTAAAACAGAAGATTCAGAAAAGTCATCAATAAAATAAATGTATTGTAAATCTTCAGATTGATATAAGAAATAAAAGCCTACTTTCTTTTCAAAAATAACTTCTTGAATGAGAATACTTTTATTTTTTACCGCATCTCTAAAATCCGCTACTTTTCCGTATTGAACAAGCTCTTTGGAGTCAATCTCTTTTTTAAAAAGAGATAGAGCATCTTCATTCCATTCAAAATATTTTAATGTTTGAGGATCATTTACCAATTTAAAACCAGGGTAAATCATCTCTGAAGAAGAAGAGAAATGGAATAAATGTTTTATACTTTTACAAAGCGCTTTTAATGTTTCTTCTTTACAATTCTCAGGAGAAATAAAGGGTTTTCCTCCCCTTTTTTTGGCCATTAAAAAGCAATCATTTTCTAAAGAGGAAAGTTTTTTATAAATCGGCCCTGATGGGTGAATATGAACCGTCTCCTCTTCTTCTGCCTGTCGAATAGTAAATTCAGGAAATGAAAGTGTAGAAGTTTCGCCAACAATATAAATATGACCTAAAGCATTTGTTCTTACTAAAATCGGCTGAGAAGGACCTACAAAGCATAATTTCCCATTAATTTCGACATCAATATCATCTGAAGAAGAAAGCCAAAACTCAACATCATAGGCTCCCGTTTCCCTATCATCATAAACAGTTATTTCAGTAACATAGGATGGGTATTTTTCAAGTGCTTCATTTTTTAAGCGAATGCTTTCCATTAAAGTTCTATAAATTCGATAATGATATTTCATAACACTAATTCCTTTATTCAATAAGGAGCTTATTCATCCATGCGATCAAATGGAATCCAACCCAAAGGGTCTAAATTTTTCATGTGTAGTTTTAAATCGGCTGGGGTAATAAATAACGATCGATTATAATCTACTGCATTTCGATTTAGCTTTTCAAAAGAGGATAAAGACCTTTCTCCAAAACGGAGTTCATACCATTTGTCTGAGAAAAGGATCACAGCTGCAATCAAATCATTATGTAATTCAAAAGTGCGCTTATTTTCTAACAAAAATGTTTTTTTCCTTTGCAATTTAACCCATAAAGCAATTTCAGATTCTATATCACTATACGTGTCTTCAAATTCTACTGCATTAAATTCAATCACACGAGAAGATTTATGAATTTCATTAAAGATTCTTCTAATTAAATTGGGTTCTTTAGAGGATGAGGATTTGAAGTACCGATCCTCATACAAATCCAACTTATATTTTGCCTCTAACTTAGACGCCTCTTCAAAACAGCAAAAAACAAATTGAGAACAAATCATCAATTCTTTTTCAGTATTATTCTTTTGACTTAAGTACTCATCAATAGCGCTAGCGGCAACTAATAAAACTTTAGTAATTATTTTTTCAGGGTATTTATAAACAGGAATTTTTTTGTATAACAAAATTAGAGCTAACAAAACTAAAGAAGTCCAATCACAAGGTATAGTGTCATGCAAATAAGATTGTGCTTTTAATAATACAGGTTTGATATCACAAATGTCTTTTAATCGACGAACATAAACAGGTTGCCCTTTTAAATTGGGTTTCATTATATATGGTCTTAAGCCTAATGCACCTTCATCTGCAAAAACAGCTTCTCCCTTATTATTTAAACCAAGATAAATTCCAGAATGACTTACATCAGAATCAGTTAAATAAGATATCGCTAAAGATACAGCATCCTCTTTTTCAGCGCGAAAAACTAGAATATCTCCTGGTAACAACTCAGAAAATTCAAGCTGTCGTTCATCAGTTATAAATTGACTTTCATTCATTTAATGATGCTCCCAAAAACAAAAAACACTTATTAAAAATCAATACAATAATTATTTAAAATACAGACAAATTCAATCAACACTCATTTTTCATAGAACTAACCAAAAAGGCTTTATTTTTCTAAAAAAAGCCTATTTTATAATCTATCAATAAAATAATCCCCTTATCAACTTTTTTTTATGGAATTATCAGCTGAACATGAGATAGAGATTCTTCCACTCGTTTTCTCAACGAAACATTTAATATGTTCAAAGCACTCCGAATAGTCAATAAATCGGCTTCATCGATCATTTTTTGAAGTTCTTTTGCTTCTTTTTTCGCCTTATTTATTTGACCAAGATGGATTAGAGAGCTCACATAGAAACCTCTATTGATCCAAGAAGAGGTCTGTAGATAAAAGCTTTCTTCCAAAACAGCTATCGCTTCTTGATAGCGTTCTAATCCATAAAGAAGGATACTCATCACGACCAGATTATTACCAGAATAACGAAATTCAGGACATAATGAGAAGCCATAGTCCATATATTCATAACCCTTCTGATAATCTCCTGTAAAACAATATTGCTGCCCTAATAAAGTATAAACCATTTGAAGTGATGGATCAATACGAAGAGCGTTCTTAAGTAAGAGGATGGCGCCAGGAACATCTCCAATCATCATTTGCCCCACAGCTTGTATATACCAAGACTGTGCACTCGATTGAGATAAATTCTTCAATGTTTGACAACACTGCATAAAGCACATTTTTGTTTGTTCTACATCTTTTGAATAATGATGCATCAAAATGAGATATTCAGTCGCTGCTAAACCATATAAAGCAAAAATATTATGTGGATTATCTTTTAAAATGCCAGAAAAAATCAAATGCGCTTTTTGTACGGACTCTTTGGATCGAATCTCAATCATTCTTAAACCATATAAAATGCTACTAGACTTATTTTCTGGAAGGGAAAGATTTTCTGGTTCTGTCAGATTGATTTGAGTGATAAGCACTCTAAGCACATTTGCTGCAATCGCATGAGCCGCCCAATCTTCTACGTGTTTTCCAGAAAATAGAGAGTTAGATAGGTTTCGGTTCCAAATGGAGGCCTTATTTTTATAATCGTCAATATAAATATTGACATCAAAAGAGTCGCCTGTTTTTTCTATTTCCGTACGTAAGAAAATAGAATCTCTTGAATTTAAATCCACTTGGTCTAAATTGGATTCTAATATCACATCGACAAATGTTTTTAATGATAAAAGAGCGACCACCGCATCTTTCATCTTTTTTAGAGTCTCTTGAGGGAGGGTATTACTCTTAAAATCACTAATAATGACCACGATAGAATTGTACATTCCATCTTGAATTTGATGTTCTTTCGATTTCTGATAATAAAGAGCCGCTTCTGTTCGATTCGATACATTTAATGCAGAAAAAAGTCGAGCTACGTGTACTTTAACCGTGTTTTCAGATAACCCCAGATAGCGCGCAATCTCAGCATTGGTACAGCCTTTGGCTATATACTCTAAAATTTCCATTTGCCTGGAAGTGAGAGGTATATGTTCTGAACCAATATCTAACAAAAAAGACTCCTTATTGTTTTGAATAATAACCTTAAAAAAGGCAAAATCCAAATATAATTTAACTTCAAAAAAAAAATATGAAGAAAAAAAATGGGCTTAGACCTATTTTATGATTAGATTCTTTAAATTCTTACTTTTTCCACATTAATTTGGATTTCACAACCTTTTAAACACTAATATTCAATTAAATAATTTTTTTTATATGAATATTCAGTAAAAAAAATATTTATTCATTATTCTTTGTTAAGGATAGGAATAGCATCCTTAAAATAGGCTCTCTTTTAGAAAATCTTTGATCAAAAGAATGGAACTTATTATTTTTACCTTGTGCGTTAGAACGGAGAAAAAAAATGAAAATTCAATCGATTATATTAAACCTATGTGCTATTCTATTGTTATCTGCTTGTGCAGGTAATTTGAAACAAGAACCTCCGCTCGCCAAAAGTTCCTTAAAAATTGCTGAATTCAAACCCACTTTTACACCGCCTAAAGTGGACGCGTCTTTTTATACAGAAACATTAAAAAAATTAGAAAAGAAAGACACGGCAGTCTTAGATTCTATTGATATGACTCGTTTTAGATTTTCCTACCTCGCCTATCGTAAGAGCGTACGTCTTTATAGCACTGAAGCTCTCGATAAGAAGCTGAGTAAGGCCATGACTAAAACGAATTTTAATGAAATTGAAAAAATAGCCGATGAAATTCTTGAGATGGACTTCACCGATGTTTCCACGCATTTTATCAAAATTTTTGCAATGAAAAAAACTGGAAAAGATCCTTCTTTTCATCAAGCACTTTATAAAAGACTAATTCAATCCATCCAAGCTTCTGGTGATGGTAAGTCTCCTGCCACTGCCTATGTACTATCTCAATCAAAAGAAGCTATGGCCCTCGTGAATCACCTAAGATTATTACCGACAACCTACTTCACAGCGAACATGAGTGGAAGAGTTCTTGATATTATTGAATGTAAAAATGACAAAGAAGAAAGCATTTCTATCTACTTTGATATTACAGAACCAGCCAATTTTTCTTTTGAATAATTCAATAATAGACCACCAGTATTCAAAATACCATCGTCTGACAAAAAAATTACACTCTTTAGAGTGAAAGAAAAGTAATTTATTAAAAATAACTTTTTAGTGGTTTGCTAAACAGATTATTACATGTTGAGGGATATTATGAAAAATATACTATTGTTCTTTTGCATATTAGGAGTATCTCTTATATCGGCTCAAACGCCTGAGACCTGGTCTAGAGAAATTATTACCCCTCTAGGCAAAATTAAAGTATACCAACCAGAAGTCGAGACTCTTTCCGAAAACATCATGGAAAGTCGTTCCACTGTTGTGATCGAAAAAGAAGGTCAAAAGTCTATTTTTGGTGCCGTCTGGTTTGAAAGCTCTATTTCTACAGATCTTGAAGAACGAAAAGTTTCTTTTATTGACGCAGAAATTACCGCAAGTCAATTTCCAAAAATGAATGAAGGGGATATCGAGCAGATTCAAAAATTTATTGAAAATGATATTACAAATTGGGATTTAGAGTATTCCTTAGATGAATTACTGGCTACAATTCAACTCGATAAGTCTAAAATCGAATCAGAGATAAAAAATACCCCTCCCACGATCTTATTTACAACCACTCCAACCGCTCTTATTTTAATTAATGGAGACCCTATTTTTCAGGACATTGAAAATACAGATTTTAAACATGTAGTTAACACTCCTTTTTTAATTGTCCAAGATAAAAGTTCAAATCTATTCTATCTAAAAGGGGGGAAATACTGGTATAGCTCAAGCAATCTATTTAATGGTTGGCAATTTGCAAGGCAAATCCCTGCCTCATTAATTGATTTACAGAAAAAACATACCACAGCAATTGAAGATAGCTCTTCTCAATTAATCACAAATTTTATTGTCCGAACAGATCCAACAGAATTATTAACCTCAAATGGAAATCCTGAATTTGCTCCCATTAAGAATACAGGGCTACTCTACATGACTAATACGGATAATGACATTATTCTAAACATCGAAAGTCAAGAATATTTTGTCCTTTTAGCGGGTCGTTGGTTTAAATCCTCTAATCTAAATTCTAACGATTGGGCTTTTGTTTCTCCTGATTCTTTGCCCGTTGATTTTTATAACATTGGAACAGACACGCCTGTAAGTAATGTTCGAGCCCATATTCCTGGGACGAAAGAAGCTAAAATAGCTGTACTTGAAACTCAAATTCCTCAAACAGCAGAAATCGACCGACATTCTGTAGATTTTGAAGTCAATTACGATGGAAAGCCCACTTTTAAGAAAATTCAAGGGACTGATATGCTATACGCTATCAATACAGAAAAAGATGTTTTGCTGATTAACGGCACGTTCTATAGCTGTGACAACGGAATCTGGTATGAAAGTAAAGAGGCGAATGGTCCTTGGATTGTCTCTATTTCAAGGCCAGAACAAGTAGAAGATATTCCTGCCGAGTACCCTATTCATCGAGTGAAATACGTCTATATTTTTGACTACACCCCTGATTTTGTGACTGTAGGTTATTATTCAGGATATTTACATAGCTACGCCTACCGAGGCACTGTCTTTTATGGTTCTGGATATTATTATAGACCGTGGTATAGAAATTACTATTACCCCCATCCTTTAACATTTGGTTTTGGAGCCTATTATAATACTCGTACGGGCTGGTCTTTTTCTTATGGCCTCTCTTTTGGTGGCTATTATTGGCTTCACGATGATTATTTCTACAGAAGCTACTATCGTGGATTATGGGGCTATCGAGGCTATCGCTATTATCAGACAAGACCTTCTCATATAGATCACCGCCGTGGTTACTACCACAAAACAAGAAGAAACATGAGAGTAAACTATCGAGATGTGATTCATTCTCCTCGCTATAAAATGGCTGGTAAATCAGACAATCTCTATTTAAGGAATAAAAAAGGGGTCAAACGTACTGGTAACTCTTATTTTGATTCTAGATCAGGAACACGAATTCGAAATCAAGAAAAGGTTATTCGTCCACGGTACGAAAAGATTAACACAAGAAATACCACTCGCCCGTCTAGAATAGAGTTAAAAAGCAATTCACACGGGCGTGATCAATGGCAAAACGTAACTCCAAGAAGAGAAAGAAAAGAGCGACAAAGAGACGATTTTCCACAAAATAAAGGGAAAATAAACCTCTTTGAAATCAACAATGATACAAAAGAAGAAAAACGTATGGAAAGAGAGGCTCAATATCGATCAGAAAACAGATCTAAAGAGCGTCGCTCAGAAAGGCAGAATAACTCAAATAAGAGTTCAAGAGATGAACGTCGAATTGATCGCCGAGGTCGATAAAAACTTTAGTGCATCGCTCAGCATTTATATAACCCATTATCAAAAAAGAAACCCACAAGCAATGTTTGTGGGTCTTTTATTCTACAAGAAAAAAATTAAAGTATCAACCACGATATTTCTTTACATCATAAGCATAACCGAAAGATTCCGATTTGCATTGGTTAATCACAATCGCTTTATGCTCTACAGCCACTTCTAACAATTTTAGGTTTTCTTTGATTTGATCCATAGAATAAGCCCCACTTCTCATAATGAGTAAGGCAAAATCAGCACGTCGACATACCCACTGGGCATCAGAGAAGTAATTGAGTGGAGGGGTGTCGATCACAATTAAATCATATTGATCACGTAAACTCGCAATAACGTTCGTGAATTTTGAACTTGCAAGTAATTCACTAGGCATAGTGGTGCGCAATCCTCGTCCCACATAATCACAATGAGGAAAACTCGATTCTTTAAGCACTTCTTCTAAAGTGGCATTTTCGTATAAAAGATCTGAAAGCCCTTTAATCTTCTTTTCGTTCTTATAATTTTTACGTAAATCACAGTCAATCAGCAACACTTTTTTATTCATCTGTTTAAAGAGTACACTAAGATTCGTACTAATAAAAGACTTACCATCTCCAGAAGAAATGCCAGTCACTGCAAGGACTTTGCCCCCATTATCAATAAAACTAAATTCAAGAGCTGTTCGTAATGACCTGATTTTCTCTACTGCATAATCATGAGGATCAGCTATCGCTAACACCACATGTTCTATTTGTTTTTTCTTACCCATTTCTGTGATTGGGACTTTTGCATAAACACTCGCCCCTGTCTCTCTTTCCACTAATGAAGAGCTTGAAACACCTCGATTGACAAGCATTTGCTTTAAGAAAATCAAACCACAACCAACTAAAAAGCCTCCTATTAAAGCGCCTAATAAGATTATTTTCTTTTTAGGTTTAACAGGTATTGGAGTAATTTCGGCATAATCGACAACACGAACATTCCCTAGCTCACCCACTCGAACCACACGCAATTGCTGTATATTATTAAGCATAGAAGTATAAAGTCCATTTTGGATGGATACTTCTTGTTGCAATGCCATGACTTCTTGCTGAGTCATCGGTAATTTTTTAACAGTCGATTCTTCTTTTTTTATTTCTTGTTTTAAACGCTCTTGTTGTTGAATAATCGCTTGCATGGTAGGGTGATCTTCTTTATATAAACGAGCATTTTCTTGAAGTTGTTGTTCTAAGGTTAAGAGCTGCGTTTTTAAATTCACTTGACGTTCTAAAGTCACTTTCGCTTCGGCACTTAAATCCACAGTCCCTGCTTGATAACGGTAAACGGTCAAGGCTTGTTCTGCACTATCGAGTTTCTTTTTGACGGCAGGCATCTGCTCTTCTAAAAAAGCAAGGGTCTTTTCGGCCTCGGCACTACGCATCTCTATATTTTGACGAAGGTATGTATTTGCAATTGTATTTAATACAGACACGGCTTTATCAGCATAGCGATGCTCATAAGACATGGTGATGATATTTGTTTTTTTACCATCTTCCACTACATTCAAAGCTTCTTTTAGTTGTTTTGTTGTTTGAAATACCGAATTCTGAACTAATAAAAACTTTTGTTCATTTTCTACAATCAAACGACTGACACTAATCGCAAAAGTATCTCCAGCAAGAGGTTTACGGTAAGTTTCGCCTACCTTGCCTTTGAGAAAAACTTGACCTTCTGGGTATAAAATTTCATATTCGTCAGAAGAAATGGCACGTGCATAAAAAGGTTCCTGCTCCTCAGTCCGAAGTGCTTCTGGAATATTTAACAACGTTAAATCCATTCTTCCTTCTTTTTTTAGAAGACGATTCTTAAATCCGATAGGAATAGCATGCAAATTTAAGTGTTCTTGTAAAACAACACTCGCTAACACTTTTCGACTCTTGATTAATCGTATTTCTGTTTCTGCAGGGCTCTCTACATCAAATAAAGCCCCCATTTCCACAACGGCAGAACCTTTATTTTTAGAATCTATATGAAGCAAAACATCACTTGCATACTGTTCTCTAATCCATGATATTAATAATACGCCAACGCAAAGGCCAATGAATGTAAAGAAAAAAAG
>Ga0172377_10008469_pt1 | contig 10551 bp, 8 predicted proteins | sample Pumphouse3metaG_FD_119749 | JGI IMG/M metagenome (GOLD analysis project Ga0172377, IMG submission 119749) | Leachate microbial communities from a municipal landfill in Southern Ontario, Canada - Pumphouse #3 metaG | ecosystem: Engineered > Solid waste > Landfill > Unclassified | place: Canada... | reverse complement strand
CTGTTTTCATCAATATTTTCAACCTTGTAGATGGTGGTGTCATTATATACAAGAATCAGTGCATATTTCAGATTGTTGGTCTCTGAAGTTGGCACTCCTATAGCATTTAGATTAAAAGAGAAATAGTTGTTTGGTATGTTACTTGATATTTCTGTTGAATCAAGTTGAAATCGGAAACCTTTACTGCGACTTCCCGGCATGTTAAAAGAATAGGTCAGTGGAATATAAGATGCAGAATAAATCTCTGTATCGGGCATGAAAGATTGTGACTGAAGTTGACTTATTTTTTTATCAATATCTGACTGAGCACGCTTTAGCCTTGCTTTAACAGAGTCATTCATTTTCAGATACAGGTCAATTTTATCAGAATACCACGACAATGAAGAATCCCACTGTGCCTGAGTTACATTGTTCTCAGCAAAAACTTTATTTATATATGCTTCTTTTTTTTCTGATGAGTTAAAGCTCTCATAGTCATGTTCAATAGTCGCTTCGGCAATATAAACATCATACATCAACTGTTCCATTCTTTTTCTGTTCAATACCTCCTTTGGTCTGTTCTGACAAGAAGATATCAGTATACCCATGACTATGAGCAATAAAAGATACGAAACAGCTTTAGGTTTCACTTTCAATTGTTTTTTCTTGATGCTCTTTATCAAACTTCTCACGTTCGGATTTCGATAACAGCGAATAAGATAAAGTCTTTCTGTAAAATAACAGCAATAAAATTACGCCAACAGTTATTGCAGAGTCAGCAATATTGAAGATAAATCTAAAGAAAAGAAAATCTTCACCTCCAAAAAACGGCACCCATTCGGGAAATGTACCGCTAAAAAGGGGGAAATACAACATATCCACAACCTTTCCGTGGAGGAGAGTAGAATAACCTTCGCCCCATGGAACAAAAGATGCTATATGACCCGGGTAGCTAGCTTCGAAAATTACTCCATAAAAGATACTGTCGATAATATTACCCGAAGCACCTGCAAGTATTAATGCCACACAAGCAATGAATCCTTTTTTGAATCCCTGTTTTATCAATTTATTAAGATAGATGACAATAAAGGTTACAGCTATTATACGGAAAAGTGACAAGAACAACTTCCCTCCTGCTTCAATCCCAAAAGCCATTCCATTATTTTCTACGAAATAAATCTTAAACCAATCAGTAATATGGATGGTTTCGTATAATTCCATATTCGTCTTAATCCATATCTTTGAGAGCTGGTCGGTGAGCAATACCAAAAAAACAACCAAGATAGCGACTAACGTCTTATCTCTACGACTCTTCATGTTTTACTTTCAGATAAAATTTCAGATATACACATAAGATTGCCTATCTTCTTTTTTTTGACTTTGCTTCGATGCTCAGAGTAGCATGAGGAACAGCACGTAGACGCTCTTTAGGAATCAAGTTCCCTGTTTCACGACATATTCCGTATGTCCCGTTCTCTATGCGTACGAGAGCAGCCTGAAGATTCTGAATGAATTTCATCTGACGTTGTGCCAATCGGCCGGCTTCTTCCTTAGAGAGTGTAGAAGCACCCTCTTCTAGAACTTTATAAGTTGGAGATGTATCAATAGTATCGTTACCATCAGCGTTGGTTACAGCTGCTCTGTAGTTTTCGTACTCTTGTTTTGCAACCTCCAGTTTTTCATTAATTATTGCCCTGAATTCTTCTAATTCCTCGGCTGAATATCTCGTCTTTTTGCTCATAATAAATTATTTTTTGGCTGGTGTCTTCTGGAATCAGAGTTTAAATACAACAACCCACATTTTTAAATGTTCACGTGCAAATTTCAACACAAATATACATAATAAATCAAATATTTCTCAACTGTTTTTTTGAATACTGATTGTCAGTGAAATATCATCTATTTCTATAACATCATCAAGCTGTTCGTTCACAATCAATATTTCATCTGCGAGTACTTGGTTTCTTATATACTCTGAATTATCAATCACTGCTTCATCAGTAGCAGGATTAGACACAATTTTAACTACAATTCTGTCAGTTATCTCGAACTCCTTGGATTTTCTCAGATTCTGTATCCTGTTTACCAATTCACGTGCTATCCCCTCTTTACGAAGCTCATCGGTTATAGTAATATCCAATGCAACAGTTAGTCTGCCCTCATTACCAACCAACCAACCCGGGATGTCTTCAGAAATTATCTCCACATCATCTGTTGAAATAACAACCTCCTGATTATCTACTTTTAATGCAAATGAACCTTTTTCTTCGAGTTCGTGAATATCACTGTTTTCAAGCTCCTGAATTTTAACAGCAAGCTGTTTCATTATTTTCCCGTATCTGGGACCAAGTTTCTTGAAATCGGGCTTAGCCCTCTTAACCAGCATTTCACTTGCAGAATCTACATAAGCAAGCTCTTTAACATTTACCTCATTTAGGATAAGCTGTTCTACGGACTTTAAATTTTTTTTCTGGCTTTCATCAGCAACAGGTATCATTATTTTAGAAAGTGGTTGACGAACTTTAGTGTTCACCTTTCGACGTAAAGCCAGTACTATAGACGACACTGTCTGTGCAAGATACATCTGATCTTCAAGCTGCTTGTCTATAAGCTCTTCAGCTACCACAGGAAAGTCCGTTAAATGCACCGAATCCTGTTTTACGCTATCATCTACTGATATTAAATCCAGAAACAACCTGTCAGCATAAAATGGTGCTATTGGAGCCATCAACTTTGAAACTGTAAGCAGACATTCATACAAAGTCTGATAAGCCGACAGCTTATCATCAGTCATTTCACCACCCCAGAAACGTTTACGGTTTAGACGAACATACCAGTTGCTGAGGTTATCGTTCACAAAATCATTTATTACACGACCTGCTTTTGTTGGCTCATAACTGTCATAGCCCTGATCAACTTCTTTTACCAGTGTATTTAGCAGTGAAATAATCCAACGATCTATCTCAGGTCGCTTCTCAACAGGTATCTGTGGATACTGATTTCTGAAATCATCAACATTGGCATAAAGCACGAAGAATGAATAAGAGTTATAGAGAGTCCCGAAGAATTTTCTGCGAGCTTCCTCAACTCCTTCAACATCAAACCTTAGATTCTCCCAAGGTGCAGCATTAGTAATCATATACCAACGCAGCGGATCAGAACCATATTTATCTATTGTAGTGAAAGGATCTACTGCATTGCCGAGCCTTTTCGACATCTTATTTCCATTCTTATCCAGCACGAGACCGTTTGAAACAACATTCTTAAATGCTACACTACCCTTTACCATTGAAGCAATTGCATGTAAAGTGTAAAACCAGCCACGCGTCTGATCCACCCCTTCAGCGATAAAATCTGCAGGGAATACCTTTTGAAATTCGTCTTCAGATATATGAGGATAAAACACCTGTGCAAAAGGCATAGCACCACTGTCAAACCAAACATCAATAAGGTCAGTCTCACGATACATCGGTCTCCCGTTTTCTGAAACCAGCACAATATTATCAACATACGGGCGGTGCAGATCTATTTTATCATATTCCAGATCCTTATAATCATTCAGGTCAAGCCCTTTCCAAGGAAGCTCTGTCATTACACCAGCATCCATTGCTTTTTGTATCTCTTCATACAATTCTTTAACCGAACCTATGCACTTTTCTTCCTTTCCATCCTCGGTGCGCCATATTGGAAGTGGAGTGCCCCAATAGCGGCTCCTGCTAAGGTTCCAGTCCTGCAGATTTTCAAGCCACTTACCAAAACGACCTGTACCTGTCGATTGCGGTTTCCAGTTTATTGTATTATTAAGCTCAATCATTTTATCTCTGGAGGCGGTTGTACGTACAAACCAGCTATCCAGCGGATAATAGAGCACAGGCTTATCAGTTCTCCAGCAATGGGGATAATTGTGAACCATCTTCTCTATTCTGAAAGCACGGTTCTGAAGTTTAAGCATAACTGAAAGATCCACATCCAGTGTTGCATCTTTCTCTGTGAGAGAATCGTCATATTCATTTTTCACATATCTGCCGGCATACTCACCGTACAACTCAGCATTCATGTTATCCTGAACAAACTGCGGGTCAATCGCTTCAAGTCGGAAATATCTTCCTGTAAGGTCAACCATAGGACGCATATATCCGTCAACATCCTTAAGCATAAGCCCTTCTACATCATTTTCTTTCCCAACCTTCATGTCATCAGCACCAAAAGTCGGAGCTATATGTACAATACCAGTTCCATCTTCAGTAGTCACGAAATCCCCTGTTACTACTTTAAAAGCGTTATCAGAAGCCTTAACCCATGGAATCAGCTGTTCGTATTGCATACCTGCAAGATCTTCACCTTTCCAAACTTTGTCAAGTATCCTATAAGGCACATCTTTATCGCCCTGCTTATAATCATTAAGTGATAATTCGCTGTTTTTTGCAGGAAAATAAACATTCACAAGATTCTTAGCAAGCACAACAGTTATTGGTTTTCCAGTGTACTGATTGAAAGTCTGCACCGCTTTATACTCGATATTCTTTCCAACAGCAAGCAGAACATTTGAAGGCAGCGTCCAGGGAGTGGTTGTCCAAGCAAGGAAAAAAGCCTCACCAAACTCTTCCCATTCAGTCAGCGGATCAACAATCTTAAACTGAGCTGTACAAGTAGTATCTTTCACATCACGATAACAACCGGGCTGATTAAGCTCGTGCGTACTCAATCCTGTTCCTGCAGCAGGAGAATATGGTTGTATTGAGTAACCTTTATACAGGTAACCCTTATTATATAATTCTTTAAGAAGATACCAAAGAGTCTCAATATATCGGTTGTCATAAGTTATATAAGGATCGCTCATATCAACCCAGTAACCCATTTGGCGTGTCAGATCTTCCCACTCTTTGGTATATTTCATCACCTCAGTGCGGCAAGCAGCATTATATTCTTCAACAGTTATTTTTTTCCCTATATCCTCTTTTGTGATTCCCAATGTTTTTTCAACACTAAGTTCCACCGGGAGACCATGAGTGTCCCAACCTGCTTTTCTGTTAACCAGAAAACCTTTCATCGTTTTATAGCGACAAAAAATATCTTTAATAGAACGAGCAATAACATGATGAATACCAGGCATCCCGTTTGCAGATGGGGGACCCTCGTAAAACACGAAATCAGGCTGACCTTCACGAATTTCTAAACTCCTTTTGAATATTTCTTTATCATCCCACTCTTTCAGCATATCCTTGTTTATTTCTGAAAGATCTAAGTGGCTGTGTTCAGGAAACTTTTTACTCATCATCAATTAATTATACCCTTTGAAAAATAATGTGCAAAGGTAATAATAAAAAATATAAAACCCGGCTCATTGATTGAACCGGGCAATATTTTCAACTTAAATAATTTTATTTGTCAGGAAAGTTTTTCCAAAGCGATTTTTATCCTGGCAATTGCATTCTTAATATTTTCATCAGATGTAGCGTAAGAGATACGTATGCATCCGGGAGCTCCGAAAGCATCACCTCCAACACACGCCACATGCGCTTCTTCCAAAAGATACATTGCAATGTCGGTTGCACTATTCATGTTTTTACCATTATAAGACTTGCCGATAAAACTCTTACATTCCGGGAAAATATAAAAAGCACCCATCGGATTATTCACATTCAACCCCGGAATCTCATTAAGCATTTCCACAACAAGATTCCTACGCCTCTCGAAAGCAGTTCTCATTTCAGCAACACAAGACTGATCACCTGTATAGGCAGCAACTGCAGCCTTCTGTGAAATTGATGAAGGACCCGAAGTATACTGTCCCTGCAGCATACTGCAAGCAGATGCGATCCACTGTGGAGCAGCAATCCAGCCAATGCGCCAGCCAGTCATTGCATAACCTTTCGACACCCCATTCACTACAACTACCCTATCTCGCAGTTTAGTGAATTGAGCAATCGACTCATGTTTACCTATATAATTTATATGCTCATATATCTCATCAGCAATAATAATGACATTAGGATATCTTTCGAGCACCTCAGCCATGGCTTTCAGTTCTTCTGCTGTATAAACACTTCCTGTAGGGTTGGATGGCGAACATAGAATCAGAGCCTTTGTTTTGGGAGTGATTGCCTCTTCCAGCTGTTGAGCTGTTATTTTAAAGTTCTGGTCGATGCCAGCGTAAACAAAAACAGGCTTCCCGTCGGCCAGCTTCACCATTTCCGGGTAACTCACCCAGTAAGGCGCAGGTATAATCACCTCATCATCTTTATCAATTACGGAGAGAATCACGTTACAGATAGACTGCTTAGCTCCATTCGAAACAACAATTTGCGCCGGCTTATACTCCAGATCATTCTCTTTTTTAAGCTTATCACAAATAGCTTTCTTCAAGTCCGGGAATCCTGCCACTGGTGAGTAGAAAGAAAAATTGTCATCCACTGCCTGCTTGGCTGCCTGTTTTATATGATCGGGAGTAAAAAAGTCAGGTTCCCCCACACTCATATTAATAACATCAATTCCCTGAGCTTTCAATTCATTACTTTTTTGAGCCATCGCGAATGTTTCAGAAGGCGATAAAGCTAATAATCGGGCAGACAATAAATCCATAATTTGTTATTTTGATTAAAAATTTGGACAAAGATAAACAAAAATCATATTCACAATCACTATTTATTGAAAAACAGTCATGAAAAATAAGGAATAGGCTACAAATAGAAAAAGCCGCCTTTTGGGGCAGCCTCCATGAAATATATAATTATGTACAAAAATATTCTTAAAAAAAATAAAGCATCTGTGATCGATGATCACTCAGCTTCTTCCTGCATCAGCATACTTACAGGCACTTCCTGCTTTCTGCTCTTTAACTGGCAAATTGAAGTTCGTTAGCTTGCAAAGCGCAAACTAGCCTTCAATGTACGGATTCTGTTTAACCTGTTTGTACGATATGAAACAGACCCTTTTGTAATGTTTTGCTCCAGATATTTTAACTGGCCCAAAATCTCTTCTCTTGTTAGGTTTCTGATTGTCATAATTTTCCTTTTTTTTAAAATTAAAGCTATGATTCATCGGCAACCGCCTATTTAAGAAGCCATTCAATATGTATTTGATAACCTAATGATGATTCTAAACAACTCGCTTGCCATTAAAATCAATACAAAGATACAATAAAAAACATGTTATACAACATATTTCTGATAGATTTTTCAAAAGATGTATAAATAGAATCTATCAAAAAGTGAACCCCAAACCACCACTGAGCCTTAATCCGCTCCAATCAGACCTGGGCGAACCAATCAGCTCTTCATAACTACCACCAAACGAGAGGTCGTAACCGGCTGAAAGTTCGAGACCTATCATCCTGTTTATATAAAACCTCCCACCTATCTGCAAAAGCAGAGAATAAGCATTTTCATTATATTCAGGCTCCTCCACAACCTCTTGCATATCAACATCCGTTAGTGTGGTCTTAATTTTTAGTGTAGATATAATCAAAGCAGGCGAAACCTCTCCCCAAAGAGAAAATTTATCTTTAAGTATACCCAGAGCATCCTCTTTTTCTAATGTATAAAAATAATTCCTGTAATAGAGGGCCTCTCTATAACCGTTAGTAGTAAAAGTCATATTTATCTTTCCGGAATAGTCGCCAACCGAAAGTTTACCACCTGTACTGTAAAAACCACTTTTAACTCCAAACTCATGGTGGCTCAACCTATATCCTATATTTACAGAGTGTGCAACATAAGCCGGGAAATCCTCCACAAGCTCCATGCCAAACTGCCTGAATGGCTCACGCGTCCTGACAGAATGCACAAAATCCTTCATATCACTCATATTATATGTGGCATAAGACGCATGATAATCAAGTCTGAACTGTGCATGTAAGCTAAGCAGACAAATACTGCAGACAACAATCAATAATACCCTCTTCATTATTTAATATAGTTTGATATGTTAAAGCACCCCTGATACATTAACAGGAAGTCATTAAAAGCATTAAGTCCATAATCATGCGCCCTGAAACTAAAGGCGGGCTGATCAATATCAGAACTGTTATAAACATTCATAAGACTGTTGTTATCCCAGTCGGCTTCAAAGCAAAATATTCTGCCTGTAAACGGATCCACCGCTTTAAACACTCCATCTATAAAACCTGATTTTCCCGATGCAACATCTAACACCAACACTCTGCGTGCAGTTGTTGACCAGAATAGCAGCTGATCAGGATCCCTAGGATTAATAACACAGAACAACAGATCATCAGGATTATAAAAAGGATCCAGAGGTATTGTCTTATACAACTCAAAACCCGTCTCAGTTATATCATATATATTAACCAGAAACCCGGCCCTGTCGGTCACAGCAAGCCTTCTACCGTCGTACGACAAATCAATATTATTATACAGGTTAGTCGCCAAAGTCTCAACAACCTCACCGTTTATTGCACTAATAAGAATGAGATATGTATTAATACCATCGCCATCAAGCGAGCTCTCAATAAAAATATGTTCGTCATCAATCAGGTCAATTCGTTTATATTGACCATTCGCTTTAGGAGTCTTAATCTCGGTTGGCACACCCGACAAATCATTTTTGTTGTCATACAGATATACCTTGTTGCCTCTTTCAAAACCCCAATCATAACCAATAAACAGAAGTAACTTATTGCTGTTTGGAGAAACCGAGACAGAAGTAAGGTTTTCAAAATAGGGAGAGTCGTAACTATTTATAGTTGTAAGTGTAGTAGCATCACCAACCTTAACTGTATTACCCGAACGACCATAAATAAGCATATCCTCAACACTGTAACTGTTAATTGCCATATCCAAATCCGAAGGTGGGGCTTCATACTTATAAAACTTCTCAATTCCACCCGACTTGTATGAAATATCCGACGCAATAAAATAATCGGGTACAGCAATAACAGTATAAAACCCGCTCTCCTCCGGAAATTCAGGTGCCTGCAGAAGTACTTCAGGGGTTTCATAAGAGGCTGACCCAACTACTGCATCATTCCTATTGTGCAATATAAAATATCTGCACCTGTATCTGTTTGGTTTCCAGGTCAGCTTCGTGGAGACAAGATCCTTAAACTCAATATTTATATCATCACTTGTCATCCCGGTATAACTCATATTATAATATACAACTTTATCCTTTATCTTACCTTCAGCAAATTTCATCGATATGCTGTAAGATCTGTATCCTCCTATGTAGTCCTTATCCACAAATGACGTCGCACTTCCATCTAAAGTTTCAATTATATTTACACCTCTAAAATCCTTAAACTTTATTTCGTAGCTCTCAATATCCAATTGCTCAAACGAGGGCTTATCCCATTTAAGTTCCAAATAACCTTCATTTGTTATACCATCACTTACACCAAGATCAAAAGCATTATCTACCGGAATCAGAATAAATTCAAACACACCTTCATAAAACTCGGCATTCAAAAGATCTGCAAGACTACCTGAATCAGTTTTAATTCTGAAAGTCATTTTAAGACTGTTATTTGCTCCTTTAATCAAATTATCTTTAATGATAGTGATATAATCTCCCCCTGTTAAATATAATAACTGACCATTAATCATTACCTCCTGATTAAACAACTTCTTGCCAGCATTATTCAAATTAAAATACAACTTTGTATCATCATAAATATAAATGGGATCACCGGGTCTAACGCCTGCCAGATCTAAGCCAATCATTATTTCACCCGGTTTTTCTAACTCGCGAAAAAACTCTTTATCGCTCTCAAACTCACAAGAAACTAAAAATGATGCTATTAAAAGTAAGAATAACCAGTTTAGCCCTGAATGGGAGGTGCAAGGTGAATCATGTAAAAAGGATGGATTTTGAATATTATTTTTCATAGTTTGCACTAATGATATTAAGAATCAAAGGTATATATTATTTGATAACAATTGATTAAAAAACAAGAAAAGATATATATGGTAGGGCAAGTGTTAGTTTGCAAAAAGCTGTCGGGTTTGAGGATCAACCAAAAGCATTGCTCCGTATAAATCCTTGTTCCAAAGGTTGGCATTCTTCTTTGCTGCCGCTAACGGTCAAGTTTGTGGTGTCGTTTATATTTTCCGTTCAGTTTTTCGGTTTAAAAATCAGAGTGTCCAACTCCAAATATTTTTCTTTCATAAGACCCAAAGCAAATGCTCCTGCAGAAGCACTGAAGACAGAAAAGTCCAAAGCTCCTTTTATTCCTGTAGAAAAGGTCATTGATAAGGCAAATATTAAAAGTAGAAATCCGCTCAATTTTGCGAAAAACTCCGTTTTAAATCCGCTGATTAAGAAAATCGCAAAAATTATTTCGGCAGCAGTTGCGATAATTCCAATTGTTGGAATCACAGAATCTGGGATCCAAGGATTTATCAGTTGAGTATATTCCAAAAAACTGTTCCAATTTCCCCAAACAGAAACTTCTTTACTCCACAGACCGAATCTGTCAGCAACTGCTGATAAAAATCCGATAGAAATTGCAAATCGTAAAAAGAGCTTGATTAACTTTTTATTCATAATTTTTTCTTTCAGTTTTTAAAGTTTCCTTTTCAATTGTGGGTTTTCTTAAATGCACCACAACGGTTT
>Ga0172377_10008468_pt1 | contig 10552 bp, 4 predicted proteins | sample Pumphouse3metaG_FD_119749 | JGI IMG/M metagenome (GOLD analysis project Ga0172377, IMG submission 119749) | Leachate microbial communities from a municipal landfill in Southern Ontario, Canada - Pumphouse #3 metaG | ecosystem: Engineered > Solid waste > Landfill > Unclassified | place: Canada... | reverse complement strand
TGAGGCTCCCAGTTGGTTTAACTCGTTAAATAATATATTACAATAAGATAAGCTTAATTCATCACCACAAGGAATATCCCAGAGCTTTCTCTCCCACTCCCATTTCATAGATGGGATTCCTTTAGTTTTGTCAAACTTACCAGCGTTATTTCCTGTGTCGATTATATTTATATCAGAAGAAACAGCCTTAGCTATCTGGTTAAATATGTCCAAGAAACCATGCTTTTCTGTACATAAGCCATCTGCCTCAAATCTAAAGTACCAATTAATAGCAAGATCTATCTGTCTGGAATACCCTAAGCCTCTCTCCCTATGCATAGCCAGTACTCTTCTTTTGTTAGTTTCGGTGTTGTAAGCTATGGCAACTAAGGAAAAATAATCCGTGTCCTTTGTCTCTGCCTCGTTTGGGTCGTCCTTAATTGAGAAGTCTGTTCCTATATAGATTTTCTCTTTGCTGCTCTTTGTATAATAAGACTCAAACTTTATATCAAAATTTCTACATTTATTTAAAATTTCATAAGTAAAGTCAGTATTGATTTCACTTTTAGGTCTGAGCATATATTCCTGTTGGAAAGTCATTTCACCAACAAGCACTCTCTGCTGGTTAATAAACTCTCTAGAATGGAGCTCTGGACATACTGGCTCGTTCTTTTCGTTTAAGGCTGGTATTATTAGAGATTTAAAAGCAGGGTTTTTCCTCAGTGTCATTAAGAGATCTTCGTCACTTTGAGGTGTTCCGACTACGATCATTCTAGAATCAGGCAAACGAATAGGAGTAATAGCGGAGTGAAATATATTTTTAGTTTGTTGCATCAACTCGAAAGAAGAAGAGTTCTGTTCTACGACTCCATCATCAAGTATAATGTTATCAACGTGTATACCTCTAGAAATAGCAAAAAGAGATCTTGCGTAAATCTTAGCCTTGATACCATAAGAGGCTTTCTGTTCAACTATACCAGTCCGAGGGTTCATAACCTCTCTTACGCTGGCTTTATTTCTATCTATCAGGTGAATCTCCCCACGATTCCAGATGTAGTTGCTCATATCCCCAGAGTACATATAGCGAAGCTCCTCGTTGTCAGACTCAATGGCATTCCTAATTAGATCTAATTTTAAATATGCTAGATTTTCATTGGCAGATAGAATTAGAGAATCCTCTCCCCACATTTCAGCTCTCCACAAAACAAAACAATAAGAAACAAGGTCTGTTTTACCGAACCCACGATAAGCCATTAAAAGTGTGAATAAGTTTTCCATCACAGTTTCAATACACTTATTGTGGAGTGGGGTAATATTATATCTCTTTCGGGTGTATGGAATATAAAGACGATTCTCAACGTAATATTTGAAATCGTGCTTCATTCGTTGTTCTTTAAAATTAAGCTTCATATTCTTTTAATATTCTTACTTTAAATGTTATTCCTTTTTCTTTAAAGTTTCCCTTAGCTGATAGAATCTTGGTGTCTAATAACACTATATTCTTCTTTTTATTATATAAAATTTCTCCGTATTGGAATAGCAGGGGATGCAAAAAATCAATCTCTGTAAAGCTAAGGTCTAAGTCTGTCATCAAATCTTTAATCTCTTTATACCTCGTAAACCCTTTGAGTGTTTTTCCCTCTGTAGTCTTCAACATATTTTTCAGCTAATCTCTCTACTTCCTCCCAGAATCTTATTCTTAATTCTGCGGGAAGAGCCTCCATCTTAGCCTCTAGAGATTCTTCCATCTTGGAATCTTCGGCAGATTGATTATAATTATTTATTTGTAAATTGTTTATTTGTTTTAAATTTTTAAGTTGCTCGGGTATATCCTTAAGCATTAACTCAAAAAGTTTAACGTGTTGCAGTTTCCACTTCTCTGGTTCAAGCTTAGCAAGCTTCTCTACTCCGTCCATAAACTGCTCTATGATCGAGTTAGCCCTTGTTAATCTCTTATACTGGACTTCATCGTTAATCATCTTGAGCTTCATGTCCCTGTAGTTAATGGCATCTGGGGTGCTTAGGAATTCAAAAACATCACGAATTGGCATCGTGAGTTCTTGCGCTATTTCTTTTGGACCCTTATCCAAAGATAACTCCAGCATTCTCTCCTTGATGGGGTCAACTTGTACTGGTAAATTTTGCATTTTATTGGCCTATTATTTTTTTAATATTTGCACTTCTTATTTTAGAATACATTTGCTCGTTCATCCTTTCTCTCTCTTTTGTGGAAATAGCATGTTCGGCACCTTCTAATTTAGGAAGAGCCTTGTCCCTTTCGTAATCTATGGAAACCATCTTTCCTGTCAGGGCATCAAACCTTGTATTAGCGCCAGCACTTTGAGTTGGCTTTCTGTTAGGATCAGACAGGGCTTTAATATCCTCCTCTGTCATTTCTTCTATTATAGCAGATGCGCTAGAAGAATCAACCTTTGGTGAAGTCGGGGCAGAATAATCAATGTTGCTGTCAAAGTAGCTGTCAAAATCTAAAGTTATGGGAGCTGTTTTTTTAACTGAGTTTTCTATATCATCATCTACCACTGTTTTGTATGATTCCCACTTAAGACTTAGAAGATCATCAAATGAACCTCCATTCCCTCTTGGAGCTGAGAACATTTCATTCATGTATTCCCATCCGTGTTCTTCCTCGATCAAATCTTTTTGCTTTTGTAATTCGTCATTGTGCGCACTTATTTCCCATAGAAGTTTAGATTCTAGATCGGTTATATATGGGACAGAGGCAGCCATTTCTAATTGATCAAATAGTTCTGGACTTGTCTCCTTTACTGACTCTACATAAGAAAGATACCAAGGGTTGCTCAAAATCCGATCTTTGGCGTTCGCAGAGGTTCTGCTTGTTTTATATGGAGACATGGTCTCAACATAATTGTATAAGTTTTGTTGGGCTTGTGACGCCTTCTTACTCATATATTGTGCGGCTGCGTCTCCATCGTAATAGTAAAGCTTGCTCAAATCTTCCAGAGGTTCTTTATATTCCTCTATACGTTTATATATTTCGGTTTCACTTCCATCGTCGAACAACCTAGAAATATTCCATTGAGCCTCTGTGAAAACTGCGTACAGCTCTAATTTGAACTGGTTCCCCATTTCTACTAATCGAGGGGATATATTTCCACTTTGTTTGTAGGCAGCAAGATCTGGAGCCATGGCGTTTAACATAGCATTAGCCTGGTTGGTCCCGTTGGTTCCCTCTTCTGCATACCCACTCTCATACAGGTAAATATAAAACTGTATAGCCTCGTCCAAACTTATACCAAAATTTAGATCTATTCCCTCGAGAGAATTTGGTCTCTTTTTAGTGTAGTCTATATAGTTAATATCTCTGGATATTTTAGAATAGGCTTCTATACCCTTATTATTTCCAGTTAGCGCCATTATTCCTTTGGGGGTAGAGATTTTACTAGGTAGATTAAAATCTGTCATTGGTAAAAAATTTGTTGCATTAACCTGGGCTTCTACGTTGATCTCCTTTTTAGGTGCCTTATTAAAAGGAACGATAGTAGCCAGTGCTCCTTCTACTGTTTTGTACCCATTTTGTAATAAATTTTTTGTATACATATTTTTTTATTATTCTTCACCAGCTAAACGATTTTTAGTTACTTTTCGATATGCTGTCTTTTTATCTTGAAGGCTTGTATCCTCTGGCTCTTTAGCAATCTCGAAAGGTTTTATGGTGTTCTGTGAGGCTTGAGCTGCGTTAGCATTGGAGGCCCAAGGATTAGTCTTTTCTGGAAGTTTTATTTCTTCTTGCATTGGATTGGCTTCCTTCAATCTCTTTTCGCTTTCGATTAGACTAAAATTAACTTCTTCAGAAATGTTGTAATCAACATCAGCTCCCATGTTATTTTTAACTTTTATTTCCTTAAGATTTTCTTCTATCTTGGTATTTTTCTCATCGTCAGTAAGTTTATCCCAATCAGCTCCAGCAAGAGATCTAGCCTTATTAATAGCATCTTTCTTCATTTTTTCTTCGGTAGCATCAAGTCTAGCTGCATATTCACCAGCTCTATAAGTTTCATCTCCAGAGGCTTCCTTACTCAGAGTATCTAAAGCAGCTTGATATTCTTGACTTCCAGCCCATTCCTCTTCGGTTCCACCAGTAGAAATAAATGCCTGTTTAGCCTTCTCCAAAATTGCGTCTTTATCTTCCTGACTCATAGCTTCGAGCTCTTCTTTTGTATATACTGGTAAGTAATAATCTTCACTTACTGGCTTACCATTCTCGTCAGTCTTTATAGAACCATCTTCGTTCCTAACTATTTTAGTAAATTTTCTTTTTGGTTTATCGCTAGTTAAAATTTCTTGTTCTCCTGTGTCTTTCATAGCTTCAGAATAAACCTCACCTGCTGTCTTGTCTGGAGATTGAGCTTGTCTTTCTTTCAAAACTTCAATGTCGCCCTCTCTCAAATATTCTTGGTCGTCAGCCTTGGTGCCCTTAGGAGCGTAATCTTCTATCTTTTGTGGAGTTTCAGGCTTTTCTACCTCGATAGCTCCTTTATATTCAGAACCCAAGATAGATGGATCTAGAATTTGGTCTCCTGTTTTGGCGTCAAAAATCTTCTCACCATCACGATATATCTGTTTAACGCTGTCTGGAGCGTCAACTTCTACGGCACCTTTAGCTTGATAATCCGCTTTAAATCTCTCAATACTTTCTATTTTCTCTCCAGTCTTAGCATCGTAGATAGAATCAACCTCGGAACCAGCCTCTCTGATCCTATATATCTGTGGTATTTCTGGGCTTATTTCTGCCCCTGGTGTGGCTTTAGGCACTTCTGTGGCAGATTGTTTAGGTATTGGAGAAACTCCCGCTACAGAGGATTCTGGAGCTTTTTCTGGAGTGGCTTGTGTTTCTTCAATCTTTTCTTCTGCGGCGCTTGGAGCTTCAGAAGGATTTGATTGGTCTCCAGCTAGCGGTGATATTACCCCCTCTTCAAATTTAGAAAACTGGTCATCCAATATGGAAGGTAAAATTTCTTTTATACTTGCATCTTTTAACTCCATAATAGACCCATCGGATGATACTGATGGAATTAAAGAACTTTTCTTTTTCGATAGTTTTTGAGACTCTACTTGATAACTATTTAGAAATTTCTTTCTTGCTGATGGATCACTGGCAGTGGAGGTATAATTTATAATATTGGTTTGAGCTATTTCATTATTTTTATAACCTGGTACAGCTGGGTCCAAGATTATAGAGTTGGTGTATTTTTCTAACTCCTTTTTCATCTCATTTTCAATCTCTAGAGCGGACTTACCTTTCTTCTTGAGATCATTCTCTATATCTTCAAACCTTTTTTTGGTTTCTTTTTTATACTTCTCGATGTCATTTCTAGATCTCGCTATAGTAGAATACATACTATTTAGAAAATTAGTTTCCTCTTTTAGTAGAGCAAAACTTGTTGAGTTTGTGCCAGCACTTCTCAGTTGGTCTGTTAGGACTTCAACGTCTGGGACTTTCATCGTCGGTACTTCCGTGTTCAAAGAGTTAATTCCCTCTAACGTAGCGACGTAGTCCCTGGCCAAAGACTCTATTTTGAAAGCCTCCTCGACTGATGGGATGTCTTGGTACTTGTTGTTTAACAATTTTGTAAAATTATTCATATAAAGATTTTATTAATTTTATTGTATCATTTGTTTGTTTTGGAATCTCTGAGTCGAACATGCTAGCCCAATAAGCCTTTTCTATATTCAGAGATTCTTTAGCCTGGTTCACAGTCATCCCATTGTTTAGAGCCATGAAAAGGGATTTTTCCTTGTTGGTCATTTGGCTCCATTTAAGGTCAGTACTATCTAAGAATTTCACTCTATCTGTAGCAATCTGATTATACCATTGGTTAAGATCTGTTCTCCTCTGAGCAGCATACCCCTGTATAGGCTCTGTCATATAGACTACGTTGCCATTATTGTCTTTAGCTTTTAAGAGCTTCTTATTTTTCAGAGCGAATATTTCTGCATCTAGAGTATGGTTTTCTTTCAAATCTTTGAAAGCTTTTATAGAGTTGTCCTTCTCTTTTTGATAATTCTTCCAAGCATAACTCTTTGTAGCTTTGTCTTTTTTCTGATCAGCATCCCAATACATCTTTAAGTATAGTGTAGATAAATCTTTATGTAAAACATTTTTGGCTATTGCATCCTCATAACTGCTAACATAGAAACCTTTGAATTCTATTTCAGACATTCTTTCTTTCGTCATCATCGGAGCGTCATCCCCTTCGTTGAATAGGAAGCTAACCTCTCCCTCTAAAAGAGCTTTAACTTTGCCGTCGAATGTTGAAAAATCTCCGACTAACTCATAGTCAAGGGCCATCAACATTGCTTGAGCTTTTAGTTGATCTTCATCAGAGCTTCCCTCCCCATATAGCATATTTTTAGCTTCTGACTTTTTAGAATAATAGTCTATGTTGTCATAATAATGTCTCATTGTTTCCCCATAAGCAGGAATGGCTTTTTCTATTGCTTCAATATGACCGTCGTCTCCAAACTGTTTAACTTTGCTTAACCAATCCTCATCTCCAATATTGTCGAAGAATTTAGCTCCGACGACATGTTTCATGAACTGGTTGATTTGCTTGCCCTCTGCTTTTATTTCCTCTTCTGTTAAGCCTTTCTCTCCGTCAGTACCGAAAGCTAACATTTGAGCTTTAATTTTGACAGCATCTGCGAAGGCTGCATCTCTTGGTCTGCCAGAGAACTTGCCCCATTCTTGAGGCTCGCTTAGCAATCCTATCTTTTGCGCCTCTATTAAGGCGTCTAGTGCAGCGTCATCAACAGCGCCCTTGGTTACTTTTTTAAGTCTATCTCTGACTGAGTCTGGGGCATTTCTTAATTTTGTATAGTCTTGTTTTATAAAATAATCTTCAGCAATCTCTTGGTTGACTGTTGACTTGGTAGCCCAACCAGTCATCAAATATGATGCACCATTCCAGATTTTAGCCCTGTCGTTCTCCATTATACCAACAGCTAGGGAAGAAATAGATGGTGAGATGGCACCAAGTGAAAGCTCTAACCCAGACATTTCTCCATCGAGGTAGCTTTTAACTCTCCAGTCTGCATCTCCTGTTAAGTATGAAAATACTGGAGCCATGCCTATACCAGCATCACCAGGAGAAAATTGTAGTAATCTATCTAGTTTAGGTGAAAAGCCAGCGTAGGCCCCTAAAAATCCGAGCTTTAGTCTTTTTCCATAATCAACTCTGATTGGGTCTCCATTCTCATCATCCATGACATAGGTAACTTGGTCTCCATAATTTTTAACTATATTGTCGAAAATAGAAACCATACCAAGAACTGATCTTGGATGATTCATTACAAGTCTAGTACCAGAGAATAAGAAATTTGTGAAAGGCAAAGCGTTTTCTAACTTATGAGCAATCAAGGGATTCATGTCATAATTAAAGAAAACTTTTTCTGTTTCTTTTCTGGCCTGAGACTTTAGATAGTTCATTGTTTTATTGTACTCGTTCCTTTGTTGCCAGCTCAATGTGCTAGGGTCTTTTAACATGTATTTCTTCTTTCCTACGGACACAGCCTCATCAAGTTTCTTGTTAAAGGCCATTCTATAGTAATCTTGAGCCATCTTTTTGGGTCCAGCGTTTACTAATTTACCAGATATTTTACCAGCTATGTCGGTTGTTACTCTATTATATAAATCTATTATTTTGATTCCAGTAACTTTATCCATCCCAGTAATAGAGGTCTTAGAGTAATCGTTTAAAATAGAACTTTCATATTTACCTGGCTCTGGAAGTTTAAAATTCTTGACCGTCTTTCCGTTGTCAGTTTTGTATTTATCAAAATACTTATCAGAATATTCCCCTTTGTATAGAGCCTTAAGCCCCCTTTCAGTCCATAAGATTCCCATATTAGCAGACTCAATTAGAGCCCTACCGACTGCCATACCGACAGAAGTATTTTTATATGACTGGGACAGAGAGCCAAACAACTTTGATAAAAAATCCTGAGGAGCCAAATCTCTGAGCTTGGCTATTTGCTTATTAGCCTCTATGGTTTTTTGGTTGAAGTCTTTTTCAAAATCATATTTCTTTAAAACTTGTAGAGATTTATCTTTCAAGAATCCCTTAGTGGTCTCACTATAAATCCTAGTAAGAACATTATTCACTTCCTCTTCATATTTCTTTTGAAGCCCTTGTAGCAATTTCTCTCTCTGAGCAGGATCTCCAGTCCTTTGTATTTTAAGTTTTTCTATTTTGGTTAATTCGGAGATTTTATCCGTTAATTCTTTAACAGCTTCTAGAACTTCCTGATTAGAGGTTATTTTCTTTTTGGTCTTATCTACTTCATTCAATTTATATTCAGTCTCCTTGGCCATTTTCTCGGCCTCTTTCAGTGTTTTCTCTCCTTCACCCTCTATTGCAGATTTCTTCAATTTATTATCAGTTATGATTTGTTGGTTTTTTACCTCATTAACACTAAAAATATAATCATGCGCAGTCAAAAGACCTAGAGTTTTATTTAGTTCTGCTTTGATTGGTGCTTTAAACTCTGCTGGTTTTGATTTGTTTCTAAATAGCTGATCATTAAGGTCAAAGGCTTGCTTCTTTAAGGCATCTCTATTTCCACCCTTTATTATCTCGTGTCCGTTGTTTGTAGATAGCAATGAATTAAATTCAGTTTTGATAGCATAAATATCAGAGATACTAAACATGGAGCTCTTAACATTTCTGCCCATGTTCTCCAGTGGTTTGAAGATACTCTCCTCTATCACCTTACCGAGTACTCCTAGGTTAGAAAAATATGCTCTATCTACTTGTCTATCGGAAACCATAGCCTGCCCTACTTTCTTGTTGATGTAGGTACTCATTTTTCTGTCTCTTTTGACTGGGTCAATTTCTTTGCTTATTTCATCTATCTTCGAAAAGTCTTTACTGCTGAAAGATATTCCATATTTTTTAGCAAGGTTCTCTACGGCCATTCTGGCTTTAAATCGATCTCCGTATTCCTTAACAATGGAATCATCTACTAGGAAGAAAGCGCGTCTATCAACTGGGTTATAGTCTAAAGCTTTATCTATCTCTATATCTCCACCCCATCTTTTGGAAATTATTCTTCTTTGTAAATCTTCTTTCAACTTTTGTCCCTCTGGTGTTTTAACATCCACATCTTGTATATATGGAGCTATACTAGCCTTAGCCTTAAGCTCATAGTCTTTTATAATCCCTATCCTTTGTTTGTTCAAGCGTTGAGATTCTTGAGACAATACAGTAATTTTATTGTTGAAGATTTCAAGCTTTTGGTTTTTAAATTTAATCAACTTTTCTCTCTTTGGAGTTCTTGGTTTAAACTTATTTATCTCGATGTCTATCTTCTTAACAAATTTATTCATGCTACCCTTCAAAAAAGGAATATTCTTTTCCACCAAAATCGCGTTAGAAAGTTGATCGTTGGTTGTTTTATTACTGACATCCAGATAGGTTCTGTCATAATTTTTTTCTATCTTGTCTATCTCTGCAGACATGACGTACATCTTCTCGGAGTACTCCTTGTTGAGCTCGTCGAATCTTTTAATTACATATTGGTCCTCAACATTGCTGGTAATAGCATCCTTGATTTTGGAAGTAGCATAACTAGTGGCTTCTCTTTCAGCCTCAAGATTATTTTCTAGTTTTCTTAATTTGTTCCAAGATTTTAATTTGTAAAATTTCTCCATAAAAGAATTACCAGAATCTGGGTTTTTCCATTGAGCCTCCTCTACGAGTTGTTTGTTTTCTATTATTTTCTCCAAAATAGAATTAGGTGTCCATTTAACATATTTGCTTTTAATATCGGTTAATTTTTTCATGAGCTTCATTTTATCTTCCAAAATCTTATTCTCTTCGTAGCTCAATTTCCCGTGGAGAAGCTCATCAAAACCAGACCTAACCATATCATTAGGATCTACATTCTTTATTTTGTTTGGATCTATGGTAATTTTAAATTCTTGTATTCCGTCTATGGCTTTTATCATTTTTCTATAATTGCCTTCCACAGCTTTGTCATAAACGATATTTATTTTATCCCCATCCATATCACCTTGTTTGTAAATAAATACATCTGTAGGATTAAGAATGGAGTTTTCACCAAGCTCTCTTATTACCCTCCTGTTATCGACTAAAATATCTTCTGCCCAAACAACCTTATTGAATCTAATGTTTCTTGGATTGTTAACTGGGTATCTGTAAGTCATAACCTCTAGGCCTTCTTCTGTTTTTATGACTCTGTCTTTGTAATTTTTTCTTTCCAAAATTACATAGTTGTCTTCAGTAAGCCCTTTGTAAGAAGTCCCGCTAGGATTTGATTCTTTATTATTCAAAGATGTCACGGATTTGTTTATCCTCTTAGGATCATTGACAGCCAAAAGATAGGATTCACTTCCGTTTAGTTTGGTTCTTACTATATTATCTTTAAAAATTTTAGTTAAAACATTATTAATTAAACCTTTACTCTCCTGGGTATATTCTCCTCTTTGTTTTATATTAGCCAAAAGATTTGACATAGAAGGGTCTCCCATTATTTCTTTCCCTATGGGAGATTTAGCGATAAGAGCGACTGC
>Ga0172377_10008467_pt1 | contig 10553 bp, 12 predicted proteins | sample Pumphouse3metaG_FD_119749 | JGI IMG/M metagenome (GOLD analysis project Ga0172377, IMG submission 119749) | Leachate microbial communities from a municipal landfill in Southern Ontario, Canada - Pumphouse #3 metaG | ecosystem: Engineered > Solid waste > Landfill > Unclassified | place: Canada... | reverse complement strand
GGGGAGCAGCTTCTCCAGGTCCTCCGTGCTGCTGATCGAGATTATGTTCTGATTCCTGAAGTCGGGCACTTCGACGAGCGAGCAATACTGGGAGTAAACTCCCGGCAATTCTGCATACGTCCTCTGCAGCCGCCGGTGCAGCTCCTCTCCCAGCAGGGCGGTGAACTGGTCAGGGCCTACCGCCTCGTAGATGTCTTCCAGTCTCCGTTTCATTCCATGTCACCTCCTTAAGCCGTGGGTAGGGCCAGAACCGTGATGTTGTATGCGCCGGTGGGGCCGACGCCACCCCCCGTCGTCCAGGTAACGATCAGGTCTTTCTCCTTGGTGAGGATCCCTGCGCTGACGAACACGTCGCCTTCCTCGCCACTTCCCAAGGCGGTAGTAGTGAAGAACTTGTTTGCGGTTCCAGCCTCACCGACCTGGAAGGTAGGTGCAGCGGCACCATCCCCAGTCCCTGCGACAACATCCTCCGTGCAGATCGCCACGACCAGGACCGCGCGATTGATGGTATCATCCGCCGCAAGCAGCGAATCCGGCGATCCGGATACATCCGTGCACGAGTATGATCCTGAGGCCCCGACCCCTGCATCCAGGATGGTCTGGAACGCGGCCACCCCTATCGGATTAGCAGGCTCGCCGCCCGCGAGCAGCACCTCAATCTCTTTCGACGTTGCGGCAGTCTCCAGCGCCCAGCCGATAAAGACGCCGTCCTCCGGGGCTTTATTTATCACCACTGGCGGGCCGGCATGGTAGTACAGGCAATCCCCTACGGCGACAGGGTTTCCAGACGACCCAGCCACCGTGAACATGACGCTGCCGTTGCGCTTGATGACGACCTGATTATCGTCATCCGAGCTGGTCAGAGCCACGCCGGAGATGTTACCGACGGCCACCGGGTCACCAGCCGTGACGCCTGCCGCTGTGACTGCGATCTGGTCTCCATGGGGATATTTCAGGTCTCCCATTATTTTCCTCCTCCTTCCTTCTCATCCTTTTGCTCGGTGTTGCCCAGCATCTCGCCCAGCACCTGCCGAGCTTCCTCCAGTACCATGGTGGCGGCATCGCGAGAGCTGCCGGGGCGCGACGTGCGCCCGCTGTCCCTGATGGTTGCGATGTAGCTCTTCTCCGACTTGATTGCCTCGTCTATTGCTGCGACCAGTTCCTCCTCGCTCTCGTACGCCTCCTCCAATGCACCGATGATGCGGGCTCCAGCCGCCGGGGGAAGCCCGCTCTTCTTCACGGCCTCCGCCACCAGCTGCTCGCGCCGCATGGCCTCGCGGTCCCGCTCCAGCTCCTCGATCCTGGCCTCCTTGTCCTTGATGGCTTCCTCCAGCTCGCTGAACCGCTTTTCCAGCTCCTTCCTTTTCTTCTCCTGGTTGGCCTTGGTTCCGTAAACCTTGCCCTCCGTCTCCTCCCGGATCTTCTCCCGCAGCTCCTCGACTACCTCCTGCCGATACTCTGCGAGCAGCTCCGGGTAGGACTCCTTCAACTCCTCTACCGTTTTCATCTCTACCTCCTCATCTTCCAGTATCTCCTTAACTCTCCCCCCCACAGCCGGGGACGTAACCAGGTCCACCGACCTGACATCGGCGATCTCCTCCACCACGTTGACGGTCTCCTTGCCGCGCTTCTCCGGCCTGGATCTTGCCAAAATATGGTGGCTCAGGCCGACCAGCTCCTTGCCGCTCCGCTGCTGCTCCAGGATGAGCGGGTGGATAAGGTCGCGGTGGTTTACCACCACCAGGTCCGCCGACCCATCCGGCGCGACATTCTCGTAGTAGCCTACAACGTCCTTCACGGAGCGGTTCTTCTGCCTATCATAGCTGTGATCCAGGTAGGCTTTCGCGCCCTCATACAGATGGTAATTCCTGGCAAACATCGACGAGGGATATACCCGCTTGTTGGCGCCCTTCCCCACCGTATCCGGCTCCAGCAGCTGTACCCGGTATCGGTTGATACTGCCATCACCTTCCGATTCCATGATCTCCGTAATTTTTAGAGGGATCACCTCCTCTTCCTCTTCCTGGTAGGTCGTCAGATACTCCCTGGCCAGGGCCTCTGCCTTCCTCCTCACACGCTCCTTCACGTCCTGTGGCAGGTCAGACTGCGGTATCCTGGCCAGGGCGTTGCGGAGATGCGGGATGTCCACCTTTCCACTCGCGTCCCGCACCGGGAAGTACCTCAATGAGCGCGGTACGGTCTTTCCCTGCTCGTCCTTCTCTCCTCCCGGCGCGATGTAAAGGAATGCGCTGTCCGGGAGGTCGTTGATATAAGCTGTGCTCCAAACTGCCATAATCTTACACCCCCAAGTTTTTCAGCGGGATTAGGCTGCTGCCCGGCCCGACCATCTGATCTAGGCTCACAGCTCCCTCTACCCATAGGTTATAACGGCTGGGCCCCAACATGCGGGCCTGGGTCTCGCTGTCCAGGGAGTTAAACCATTCCTGGCTGTTCTTAAACTTCACGATCTCGTTCTCCCCGGAGTAGGGGTCCCTGGCCCGGCGCAGCCTTGCCGGCTCCTCTATCCCCTCAAATCCCAGTTCCTCCCAGGTGGGGACAATCGCCTCGAACACGCAGCGGCCCAGCACATGGTCGTCCATCTCCGCGTTGAGCGGGTACTCCGTGCCGTCCAGGGCGATGCAGGCAAGGCAGGTGCGGTCGTCCAGGGCTGACAGCCGCCGCTTGCCGGTGACCAGGCCGCGCTCCCCGAACCGCCGGTAAACCCAGGACGTGGCCTCGTTGCATGCCCGGATAACCTCGGTCCGCACGATCCTCTCCGCCTGATATTTGCCCATGCTCAGCGTCCCCCGGACCCGGCGCACGATTGCCGGGACGGACTGGCCGCGGATGGCTCCCAGGCTCACCTCCCGCATGATGGCCGCCGTGCCCTGGCTCGTCACGTCCGTGAACGGCGGCATTTCCTTGGCGCGCTTTACCAGGACGGCAGCCTGCTCTGGCCACACCCGGTTGAGGTCCAGGGCTATCCCCGGAGGCAGGAGCTGGTTCACGCTCCTGGTAATAGTCGGAAACACCTGCTCCAGTTCCTGCCTGATCTCCTTGGCCATCAGGCGGTGGGACTGGACCCCAGCTTCTTCCAGGAGCCTGGCGATCTGCTGCTCCATCTTCGACCCACGTTCCAGCTGGTAGAGCTGGCCCAGGCTGATCGTTCCCTCCGGGTCGGCAATCCGCTCCAGGCGGCGGCGGAGGTCATCCACGATTTCCCGGTGGGCCTCCTTATACAGCTGCGTCACCTGCCGAGATACCCGGCGGTCGATTCGATCCAGCCGGGCCTTCAGCCTCCTCGCCTCCTCCCAGTTACTGTACGGCAACCATCTCACTCCCTCGGTAGCAGCCGCGACTGGCTCGCTGCCAGAGCCTCCTCGTCCAGCCGTTCCTTTTCGCCGCCCTCTCCCTCCCAGCTGCGGATGACCGGCTCCTGCCTGCGGAGGACCTCCAGGGCGGTACCCTTGGAGATCAGTCCCAGGGCCACCAGCTCCGTCACGGCCTTGGCCACGCTGGAGAACGCCTGGGCCTTGTCGGACGCATCCGACGTGTCGAGCTCGGGAAAGATCACCTGGAAGCTGTCATTATACTCGTCCTCCCCCTCGGTCGGGATGGGCGGCAGGGTACTCCCGTATATCCGCTGCAGCTGGACTGCGCTGCGCAAGACCAGCCGGAGAGCTTCCGCCATCACCACCTGGCGATCCTCAAACTGCCTCAAGGTGGGGAGGTCCAGGGCCTTGGCCGTCGCCAGGTTGGTGGAGCCCGTATCGCCGAACCAGTGCTCCGGCAGGCCGGCGGAACAGGCGATCATGTGCTTGAGGGCCCGGCCGTCTTCCCGCGCATCCGCCGAGCTGACGTCGGGACTGATCGTATCCCATTTCACCCGATCGCTGTGGACGCGGATGCTGCCGCTCCTCATGGTGCGGCTGCTACCAAAATCTGCATATCTGCCATCTCCTGCCGCCCCGGAGGCCACCCGCTTGCCGGACAGCGAATTCAGGTAGGCTTTGATCTCCTCGGCGCTGGCACCCTCAAGCGTGACGTCGTAGGAGAACAGCGCCCTCCCGGCGTTGATGACCACGCGGTCGTTGAGCCAGCGCTCGTACTTCTTTAGCCAGGGGAGCATATCCAGCAGCTCCGAGATGCCCCGGGAGGAGTTAAGGCCGCCGATCTTGAGATGGACGATGGACGGTAGGCCGGTCTCCGGGTCAGTCGCCGGGAGAACCTCGGTCTGCTCCTCCCGCTGGACCGAGACCGTGCCGCCCGGACCTACCTGGGCGGGCCCCACCTGGCGCTGGTAGGAGCGGACGTAGGCGATGGGCGTAGAGGCATCGTCCTCGTCGTAGATGATGCCGGTGATCTCTCCGGGGTCGATCAGCCAGGCGGTGGTGTGCGCCGTGATCTTATCGTAATCGAGCCGGAAGAACGCCTCCCCGGCTATGGTCAGCCAGTCGCTTGCCTCCCTAACCAGCTGGGCCATGCGGTTTCTCTCATCTTTCCAGAAGCCATCTAAGACGGCCTGCACGGCCTCTTCCTCCGCCACCAGCTGGACCCCGCGGCCCAAAGTGAAGAAGGTGACATAGCGCACGAACCTCTTCGCCAGAGGGCTGACCAGGTAGGCCCGGTAGCACTCCCGGATCAGCTCCCGGTGGTCCCAGGCCGCCAGCTCCCGGTCGGTTCCCAGGGCCGAGACATCCACCCAGCCCCGGTCCTCCGAGCGCAGGGATGCGAGGCTCAGCTCCTCCCGGAGCTCTTCGACCGTCCTGGAAAGGGCTTCCAGTTCTTCCCGCTTGCCGCGTCCGAACATCTGCTCACACTCCTACATCCGCATAACCTAATATTCCCAGATCAGTATAGGCCCCCTGACGTTCATCCCGGCTCAGGTAGGCATATGCCCCGGAAGCGGCGTCCACCTGATCATCATGGGCGCCGGCAGGGAAAACCTCGAACTCATCCAGCATCGCCTCCACCCATGCGCCCTCAACGAGGAACACGTTGCCCATCTCTGCTGCGGAAGACAGCGGGGCGGCCCGTACCGCCTTATCGCCGGTGGAAGGGATGCCGGCAAAGTCGTATCCCTTCAGCGCCTCCCTCGCATAGTGATCGATTACGATCTTTCCCGATGCCCCCGGCTCCTGCTCCATGCGGATCGGGACCTCGTAGCCGTCCAGGGCGGCGGTCTGACGGATCAGCTTTTCCACCTCGCCCGGCGTGTCCTGCACCCGGCGTATGTCGATGATCCAGTATTGCCCGCCGGATTCCGCCATCCGGCAACCTACCGTGTAGTCGGGCTCCTGCCCCCTCTTGGGTTTGGACGCCGCCAGGTCCCAGAACCTTACCTGCCTCCCATGCCGGGGCCAGTCCTGCACGAGCCGGAACCAGTGCCGTTTGAACATCGCCCCACCCTCCGATACCGTCCAATCGCCATCCAACAGCCGTTGGCGCGTTATGGGATCCAGGTGCTGCAGCTTGCGGATATACTGCTCCCGATCCAGAAATGGATTATCCTGGAGCCGTGCTGGTAAAAATATCCTGCCCTCATGCCGGTACATATTTGCCATTCCATCTATAGCCTTAAAGCCTTCCGGGATGAACCTGTCCTTGACCCACTGGTGGCCCTGCCCCCCCGGGTTAGAAGCAGCTCGCATACGGAGGGGTATGGTACTGCCTTCCTGCCTCCTCAACCGAGAGAACAGGTAGCGATACTGTGCCTGGCTGAACTGGGTAAGCTCATCGAATCCTATGAATTGGAACTCCGCGCTCTGGTACCTGTACTTGTCGTCCTCATGCTGGAGGTAGCCGAAGGTCAGGGTGGCGCCGGAGGGGAAGTAGTAGGTTTTCTCCGTATCCACCCAGCGTATCTTCCCACGCAGCCAGTCGTGAGCGCGCGCCATGATCGCCCCCGGCAACGCCAAGTCCGGGTAGCTCCGCCTCAGCAGTAGGGCGGAGTAATCCGGAAGGTCGACGAATTGCAGGGCGGCCATAAGCAGGAAATCGCTCTTTCCCCCACCGGCAGCGCCGCCATACAACAGCTCCTCCGATAGCGACATCAGCCCTAGGGCCTGCTTGGCGGTCGGCCTATGGGGAATGAAGCTATTTTCGATGACCGTTGTCGCCAGAAGATTCTGTAAGGATTCCCTCTGCCTCTGCGACAACCTCCGAGTAGCTGGCAAGGACCTCTGCCACCTCCCTCTGCCTTTTGACCTCCAGGGTACCAGTATACAGCTCCTCTGCCCTGGCGGTGGGCCCACCGAGCAGCAGATTACCAGTTTCCGCCAGGACCTTGTAGGCTCCCACGACGGCCCGCAACCAGTAGTCGGCCCCCTTCGCCCGCTCCTCTTCCGACTGCTCCAACTGGTCTTGTATCCGATCGAGGGCCAGGGCGGCCAGGGCATGGGAGCGCCTGCCCAGCTCTTCCGGGTTGGGCGCGGCCTGGAGCTTGCTGATCTTCTCGCCTATCACCATCTCCAGGGTCTTCTCAGCCGCCCGCGCCTCGGCTGCGGCCTTTGCTCTCCAGGCACGGATGGTGGAGGAGGATATCCCGGTAGCCTCAGCCGCCGCCTTAGGGCCCTCCTTCATGGAGAGGGCCAGGGCCTTTGCTTTCAGCTGTGGATCGTGCGATTTCATCCGATCTCCTTAAATTGGAAGCCGCCCACACGGCCCGGTTTATATTATGGGTTTATGGCCCGAGCCCTGTAGGGCTGACCTGCCGATATGTAGATGCTCGTCGGTGGGCGGCTCGTATCCGGCTAAGTAAAAGGCCCCTGTCCGGGGCCTATTGGCACAATCAGCCATTCTACCGGTGGATTCTAGGCTTTGAGGGGATTTTTGTCAAGCCCTTTCTATAAAATCCCAGGTAGATGGCGATCAAAAGTTTTTCGCGGCATCTTGAGATTTTCCCCATTTTCGGGGGTCTGGCTCGGGAATCCTCTGCTCGTCCTCGAGGTACTGGGCTATCTGGTACTTGAGCCTGTATAGCTGCCGGTCGATATTCGCTTTCATCCTATGGGCCCGGAAATCCCGGATGGGGACCTTCCCCTCCCCCTGCCGGCGGTAGCTCGCCCTGATCTCCGGCTTCGGCCCATCGGCAAGGTAGGCCAGCTCGTAGAGGAGGGAGTAGGTAGCGAGGAATGATTCAGGCGGCAATAGGCGCAGGGCCTCCTTCAGGCGCTCATTCTCCCGCCGCAGCTCGGCGTTTTCCGCCTCCAGGGCCTCGATGCGCCTGTCCTTGATCTCATAGCGCCGCGTTGCAGCAGCCATATCCGGCCTCCTTCCATAATCTGCCTGCTCCACTGGTGAGGATGTCGTAACCCACGGCGGCCAAGATGAGGAGGGCGAGGAGGGCAAGGGTACCCAAGATGCATCTGGATATTCTTGCCATTCGCTATCCATCCCCCCGCTCCTCCAGCTCGTACAGCCGATCAGCACACACCCCGCACACCCCGTAGTCCAGGTCCCAGCAGTGGGCGCAGGTTATCCCGTGCCGGGGACAGCAGAACGGGGTGGGAGCTTCCCGGCCACAGACCGCACACCTCTCCGGCCTCTGCCTGGGGGGCAGGGTTGATGCTTTTGTCTTGATGCTTTCCATGGTTCCTCCTTCCATTATTTACCTTCCGACTTCTCCTGCTCTGCCAGCTGCTCCAGACGTTTTTGGAAGGATGATCGTTGGCCATTAAAATATAATATAGCCCAGGGGATAAGCCAGTAGTAGGCTTCCCCGTAAATCTCATAGGGATGTACTTGGAGCAGATCGCAGCACACCTCATCCACCAGGTCCAGAGGGATATAAATCCGATCATAGATGGCTCGATGCACCTGCCTGTACATGCTTTCCTTGCTGATCCGCTTGGTTCCGCTGCATAGGTGCTTCAATCCCTTATCCTCCTGGTTATTCCCTATCCCCGCCGCAAAATACTCCTCCAGGTAGTCCCTTAGCGGCCTGGAAGGGAGCATCCAGCGGCTGTATTGGCCCTTTTTGTTTGTCCTATTCCGGCTCCTCCTGGTGGGTATAACTGCCACGCCCATCTACGGCCTCCACTCTCCCGCCGCCTCCGCTATCCGGGTAAACCCCTGTTGGTAGCGCGGGTAGCCAGGCATGTTCCAGAAGCACGCCTGGCCCCACGGATCGGTCGACTTACTCCAGGTATCCAGCAGGTCGCAGTAGCCCTCGAGCGTGTTGGTATATCCTGGATAGAGGATGCCGAAATAGAGCGACCCCCCAAGGCCATAGGTGCTCTCCGCCTCCAGGGTGGCCAGGGCGTTCTCGATATTCCGCCCCCGCTGCCAGAGGCAGTAGGCGCACTCCAGCCCCCTGCCATAATACGGGGACTGCGCCGCCCTTCCCCCCAGGCGGTGTTCGATCCAGGAGTCCCACCTCAAGCCGTTATAGGCGATCCGCGCTGCCTCCTGCATGGCCGGGTCCAGGGGCAGCGGGGACGTCTCCCCCCGGCCCCAGGCTACCAGGCGGGCATACCCCTCCGGGTATCGTTCTCTCCAGCCCAGGTAGATGTCAATATCTGGCATGATGCCTTTCGGAAACCACCTGTCCCGCGTATCCGGCCCGTACCCGCTCGGGTAGGGTAGGCCCGCCGTGGAGAAATCGGAGGCGGGCGAAACCTCCTCAGGGGCAAGGGGAACCCTTTCATCCTCCACGGCGGGAATCTCTTCCTCTTCTACATCCTCGGCCTCAACCTCGATCGGCAGGCCGAGGTCTTCCATCCATTGCCGCAGCCTGCCATATTTTTCCTCGATCTCGGCGGCCTGCTGCCGCGCCTCCCTTACCTCCTCCTCCACCTGGAGCCGTGCCCGTTCCTCCTCATGCCATTTTTGAAGTAGGCCCAGGCTCATGCCCAGGCTCATGCCCAGCATCAGGAGAAGTAGGAAAGGGCCAACGTATGCCACGGTTGCCTTATCCTTTCTGCTCATTGGACTTCCCCCTTCCATATCCCAGCTCCTCCGCTATTATACCATTCAGCCAGTCGGAGGGCCGCCAGAGGTGGGCAGACACGGTGCCCCGGCTACACCTGGCAACCTCTTCCAGCTCGGTAAGCCAGGCTCTTTGATCGGGTGTAAGCCTACCTTTCTCGCTTTTCAGCTCAGCGAAAATAAGATGGCTCTGGCGGACCAGGACCAGGTCGGGGAAGCCCGGATCGCTCCTCCGGCTGTCATGGGTGTGGTAGAACAGCCAACCCAGGAGTAAGGCGAGGTCGCGGACGACTCCGAGCAGCTGTTTTTCGGTTATGTCCTCTGCTCTAATCTCCATTACCGCCTCCTTTTTTTACCAGCCTCGGTAGCCTGGCCGGCCCCGGCCATCTTCTCCCTGACCTCCCTAAACCGCTCCTTCATCTTCGCCTTATCTTCCTCCGTCAGCTCTTCCTGGATCAAGTCGCCTATGGGAATGGGGCCATCATCCGTCCTCTGCTCCCTCTGCTTCTTCGCCTCCTCCCTGCTCCGCTCCTCCTCCGCAAGCTGGCGGTCGCGGTCAAAGAAGGTGTCCTTGATAGCCCGCATGTACCACTTAAGGTTTACCGGCCGGTCGGCGCCCTTCGTCTCCTTCACCCTGGCCTCCATCTCCCGCCTGACGATCTCCGCCACCTCTTCCACGGTCAGCAGGCGGAGGATGGCAGCCAGTTCCTCCCGGATAACATCCGCCTCCCCGTTCCCAATCTGCTTGGAGGTGAACGGCCAGACGCCAAGGACCCCCTCGATCTGGTGGAGGAGGTCATCTACGCTGTCTCTGGTTTCCTCTGTAGGTTCCCAGCCGGCGGGATAATTAAAATCGGGGGAGGGGGGGGTCTCCCTCGCGCGCGCACGCGAAGAATCCGGAATCAGGTTAAGGGAATCAGGAATCAGGAATCCGGAATCAGAAGGGCTCGTAGCATGCTCGTCTGGTTCCTGTATGGTGCTAGCATGGTGCTCGTCTGGTGCTGGTTCCATATATGGCCCTGGAGCTGGGATTTTACTGTTGCCCTCCTTGATGTGAGGATTCTGATGCCGGTGCCAGTTCGTGATCTGTACGTATGTAGTAGGGTACTCGCATGGTACTTGCCCGGTGCTAGTATCATGCTCGCATGGTGCTTTGTCGTTGTTAGGCTGATACCTGAATAGAACCCTGTCCGGGCAGGCCTCCAGCTCATCCATGAGGGCGCAGATGTCGACATCCTCATAGGGGAATAAGGCGGCCTTGATTTTCTTCGGCCGCCACTCCAGCCGCCCCTCCCTGTCCGCCAGCGTCCACAGTCCAATGAATAGTAGTCGGGCATGAGGAGATAACTCTGCCAGGTACTCATTAGCGAAGAAGCCGGGCTTGATGTTCCGAGAACGTGCCATATCCCTTTCCCCCTTTATTTACCAGCTAGATTGAATCTATCACCCACTTAGGCATCAATCACCACTCCTTCTCACTTCTCCCCCTCCAATATCTCGATAAGGGCCAGGGCTACGGCATCACTCTTCGTCTCCCCTGTGCCCGAGAAGTACTCGGGGTACGGGTCGCCGCACCGCCTATGTGTGTACCCCCACGAGTCAGGAAAGCGGGTGAACTCATGATC
>Ga0172377_10008466_pt1 | contig 10553 bp, 10 predicted proteins | sample Pumphouse3metaG_FD_119749 | JGI IMG/M metagenome (GOLD analysis project Ga0172377, IMG submission 119749) | Leachate microbial communities from a municipal landfill in Southern Ontario, Canada - Pumphouse #3 metaG | ecosystem: Engineered > Solid waste > Landfill > Unclassified | place: Canada... | reverse complement strand
ATTTAGACCTATCTAATTATAACTCAACATTTATATAAAGATAGTTGTTTAGATAGAAATAAACATTGCTAAAGTGAATCTCAAATACAAAATAATGAAAACAGTAATTTATGATGGCAAATGTATGTTGTGCAGTAGGTCAATAGCTTTTCTTGTAAAACGAGATAAAAAGAAGAAGTTTGAGTATATTTCATATACTAGTAATACCGCCAAAAAAGTCTTAAAAAAATACAATATAAACTTTACCTCTGAGCAATTTATTATCTATGTAAATAATGATAAATGTTACACCCGCTCAAGAGCTGTATTAGAAATATTTAAAGATTTAGGAGGTTTTTGGAGTATAATGTTTGTATTTGTAGTAGTTCCTCCATTCATACGTAACTCTATTTACTCTTTTATTGCAAAAAACAGACATAGGTGGTTTTTTAACAAAATTTAAAGAATATGATAGAAGAAAATTTACACTATATGAGAAAAGAGTATTCCCCTATTCCTTTAGATAAAGAGCAGATGGAAAAAGACCCCATTGCACAGTTTGCTAATTGGTTTGAAGATGCCTTGAAATATGAAACATTAGAGGCAAATGCAATGGTGGTAGCAACTTCTAACAGACAAGGAGAACCCTCGGTAAGATATGTACTTTTAAAGAGCTACTCATGGGATGGCTTTACCTTTTTTACTAATTATAAAAGTAAAAAAGGAGTGGATATTGAACAGAATAATAAAGTTACATTACTTTTTTTCTGGCCAAACACTATGAGACAAATAAGAATAAAAGGAGTAGCAACAAAAACATCTCCCCAAGAGTCCGATCTCTATTTTAACTCCAGACCCTTTGCAAGCCAAGCCTCTAGCGCATTATCTAAACAAAGTGAAATCCTTAAAGATAAAGATCAATTTGACAGCTCTGTAAATCAATTGGCTACAAGTAATGTGAAAATTAAACGGCCAATCAATTGGGGGGGCTACTTAATTAAACCACATTCTTTTGAGTTTTGGCAGGGTGGGGTTGGGCGTTCTCACGATAGATTCCTTTACACCCAACAAGCAACACCAAAGAGCAAAGCCCAAAGTCAAAAAAACAACAACTGGATCATAAACCGACTATACCCATAGAGAGAATATAAAAAAAATCTTTAGTCACTTTTGAGTTGAGATTGCTATATATGTAAAGCATCTTAACTTAAAACAAATCTAAAATGAACGAACCCATCTTAAAAGTAGAAAATCTCTCTCATAAGTATAGCGTTCAATGGGCAATCAAAAATATTGATTTTGAAATTGCTCAGAGTGGTATTTATGGGTTGCTCGGTTCTAATGGAGCTGGCAAATCTACCATTATGAACATTATTTGCGGAGTCTTAAAACAGACAAACGGCAGTGTGTTTATCAAAGGGATAGATATGAGGAACAATTCCACTGAAGCAAAAAAACAGATCGGATTTTTACCTCAAAAACCACCATTGCATCCCGATTTAACAGTAGAAGAGTATTTAATCCATTGTGCTAACTTACGCATGATTCCAGACAATAAAACAATGGATGCTGTAAATTCTGTTCTTGAAAAATGCGCTATAACCAACTTTAAAAAAAGATTGATTAAAAATCTTTCTGGCGGATTCCAACAAAGAGTAGGGATAGCACAAGCTATTATTCATGAACCACAACTGGTAGTTCTAGACGAACCAACAAGCGGGCTAGACCCAAATCAAACAATCGGGATAAGGAATCTTATTAAAGAAATTTCTCAAGAAAAAACCATATTACTCTCTACACATATACTATCGGAAGTTCAAGCTAGCTGCGATCATATAAGAATGGTAGAAGAGGGTAAAATTGTATTTGCAGGTACCGTAGAAGAATTTGACAATTACATTGTCCCAGACACTATTTTTCTCTCATTATTAGAGCCCCCTGCTATCCAAGATTTAACAGCTATTACAGGAGTCCTTGATGCCCAAGAGATAGGAGGTAGTTGTTTTAGATTAAAATTCTCTGATTGCGAAGATGTAATCGAAAGAGTTGTAGAGACAAGTGTTCAAAAAGGATGGAAGCTCAACGAGATAAGGCTTGAGCGAAGTTCTTTAGACACAATATTTGCAGAGTTATCCAAAACCGTAAAATAATGAGTTTGTAATATGAAAATGACATATAAAATATCACGCACAGAGCTTCAAACACTTTTTTACTCACCTATTGCCTGGTTAATATTAATAGTGTTTACAATCCAAGCCAGTATCGCATTTACAAATGCACTAGAATCTTTGGTGCATGCACAAGCCTTGGAATATAGCTTTAACAATATTTCGATGAGAATTTTTGCTCATCCACGCCATGGAGTTTTTACTATAGTCCAACAGTATCTGTATCTCTATATACCATTGATTACAATGGGATTAATGAGTAGAGAGTTAAGCAGTGGATCAATAAAATTACTCTACTCTTCTCCTGTAACTAATACTCAAATAATACTGGGTAAGTATCTCTCTATGATTTTTTACTCATTAATAATTATTGGTATCCTATTTATATTCGCTATTTATAGCGCATTTGCAGTAGAAAATTTTGACTTTGTTGCTATCTGTTCGGGATTACTAGGATTATTTTTGCTTATGTGTGCTTATGCCGCAATAGGTCTGTTCATGTCTAGCCTTACATCTTACCAAGTAGTGGCAGCAGTTGGCACTTTAGCCGTTCTTGCAGTTCTAAATATGGTAGGAAATTTTTGGCAAGATATTGGTCTAGTGAGAGATATCACATATTGGCTCTCTATGAGAGGGCGTTCCAGCGAATTTATTAACGGTTTAATTTGCAGCGAAGATGTACTCTATTTCATTATTGTTGTTGCTCTCTTCCTTTCACTATCTATATTAAGGCTTAAAGCAATACGCCAAAAACAGGCCGCTAGTAACACTTTTTCACGTTATATGGCAGCATTTATTATTGCTGTGACCTTTGGGTACTTTAGCTCTAGGCCTGCACTTATGTTTTATTATGATGCTACAAGAACAAAAATAAATACTCTAACACCTAATAGCCAAAAAGTTTTAGAAAAATTAGATGGTAAATTAACAATAAACACCTATGTAAATGTTTTAGATGAAAACTATTATTTTGGACTTCCAAGAAATGAGCTCAGAGACATAAATCGTTTTAAGCAATATCTACGGTTCAAACCCGATATGAAAATTAAATATCATAGGTATTATGCCAAAGCCGATAATCCAAGCTTAGAGAAAAGATATCCAGGGCTAAGTGATAGAGAGCGTATGATACAATATACAAAAATACACCGTTTGGATAGTAATCGCTTTATGACTCCTCAAGAGATTAGTAAACTTGAAAACTTGGAGCCAGAAGGTTTTCGCTTTGTACGCACATTGGTTGCTAGCAATGGAGACAAAACGTTTCTTAGACTCTATGACGATATGGAGGTACATCCATCGGAGGCCGAAATAAGCGCAGCTTTCAAAAGACTTGTTATGAAATTACCTCAAGTTGGATTTATAACAGGCCAAGGAGAAAGAAGCAGTTTAAGATCGGGAGATAGGCACTATAGTAAGTTTGCACAAGAGAAACCATTCCGTTACTCATTGATTAATCAGGGTTTTGACTTTAGCGAGATCAAACTAGATCAAGAAGTTCCAGAGAAGTACGATATTTTAGTACTTGCAGACATAAGAATAGCTTTAAACCCAGAGTACAAGGCCAACCTAGACAAATACATTGCACAAGGTGGGAATTTACTTATTGCAGGAGACCCTGGAAGACAAAAGCACATGAACCCTATTATAGAAGAACTAGGAGTAGAGTTTATGGAGGGTAGAGTTGTTAAGCCGAGTGAAAATTTCCCTGCAGACTTTATTATGGCAGTTCCAACAGCTCCTGGGGCAAATCTCATGTACCAACTAAACATGATGAGAAACAGAGATTACGTACTCACAATGCCTGGAACTACTGCTCTTAAGTATAGAGAAGATAAGGGTTTTAAAGTGACAGAGCTATTTGTTACAGATACCAATAGTTTAGTTTGGAACGAAATCGAGACAACTAACTTTGTAGACGATACCGTTAAACTAAATACAGCAGCAGGTGAATTTCTTTTAGAACCAGCTGTTACAGCAGTTGCACTAAGTAGAAATATAAATAACAAAGAGCAGAAAATAGTAATACTTGGTGATTCCGACTGTATAAGTAATGGAGAAGTCAGCATAGGACGCACAGGTGTGCAAGCAGCCAACTATAATTTTATAATGGGTGCCTTTTTCTGGATGTCTAACGACGAAGTTCCTATTGATGTAAGAAGGCCCGCACCTACAGACAGGAAATTGAATTTAGGTATGTCGGGAATGAGGGTAACCAACTGGGTGTTGATTGGGTTTATGCCACTACTCATGATAATCTTCTACATATTAATATGGATAAGGCGCAGGGGTAGGTAGATGCGGATATGGGGATTGATTTTTCCTAAAGTACCAACCAGAAAAAATCTGGTTGGTACTTATTTTTAAATTATAAAAAAATGAGTTTTAGAGTAGACAAACAAACAATAGACGATCTAGCTATTTTTGGAAAAATGAGAGACAACTCTGTATATGGGATTTTTAATAAAGTCCACACCCACGGTGGTTCCAAAATTCTAGAAAAAATGTTCTTACAACCTCTTGACAAAAAAGAGGAGATAAACGAGAGACAAGAGACAATAGGTGCTTTCCAAAAAAATGAGATTGTTTTCCCTTACAAAAGTGAATTTTTTGATAGTGCCGAGTTTTATCTTAGTAATAAAGATAGACGAACCAGAATAGTAGCACACGGGAACACTCTCGAGAGAAAATTTAAAAGTGTAATTGGAACAGACTTTAATTACAAACAAATCCAAAAAGGAATTGCTGCTATAATCGAAATAATTTGCATTACTCATAATTTTCTTAACCATATAGAAAAGAGCGGTATAGATAAGTATTGCTGTAAATATACACAAGCAATAGGTGAAATATTATCTATGAAGGAGTTAAAGGAGATACCAAAAATAAAGAATCCTAAAAAACTATCTTTCAAGGAAATAGCCAATTTAGACCAAACTTTTCGATTTTCAATTTCAGAATCACTAAACAAATTACTTGTATTAATCTACACTTTAGATGTCTATATCTCTGCAGCTAAGGTTGCCAATGATAACAAATATTGTGCTGCAATAGCTCTCGATCCCAACCCTAATTATATTAAAATAACAGATTTGTACCACCCATTGCTAGATAACCCTATTAGTAACTCTATTGAGATAAACGATAAAAATAATATGGTGTTTCTTACTGGTGCAAATATGGCTGGCAAGTCTACTTTTATGAAATCATTTGGAATCGCTGTCTACTTAGCTCACGTAGGATTTCCAGTACCTGCAACTCAAATGAGTTTCTCTGTTCAAAATGGATTGTTTACCACTATAAATTTACCCGACAATCTAAATATGGGATACAGTCACTTTTATGCCGAGGTTATGAGAGTGAAAAAGGTAGCTCAAAGCATAAGCAGGTCAAATAAATTAATAGTAATATTTGACGAACTGTTTCGCGGAACAAACGTAAAAGACGCGTTCGATGCAACCGTAGCAGTTACTCAAGCCTTTGCAGCTAACAAAGAATGTATATTCATTATCTCTACACATATAATTGAAGCAGGAGAGGTACTCAAAGAGGGTTGCGATAATATCAACTTTATATATCTGCCAACAATTATGAAAAACAATCTACCAGAATATACCTATAAGATTAAAAGCGGAATCACAGAAGACCGTCATGGAATGATAATTATTAACAACGAAGGCATTCCTGATATATTAAAAAACAGAATAAGCAAAATATAAATTAATTAACAATGAAATTTGTTATTGACAAACAAACGCTAGAAGATCTAAACCTACTTGGCAGATACAAAACCAACTCCATTTTTAACCTCTTTAACAAGACAGTGACAAGAGGTGGTGGAATTGTTTTGGAACAGATGTTTACAGCGCCGCTAACCTGTGCAAAAGAGATAAATCAAAGAAAAGATATATTTAACTTTTTTAGTCAAAATGATTTTTGCCTCCCTTTTACTCAAAAAGAGTGGGAAACGACCGAGCATTACATAGAGATAAAAGAGAGTAAATTCATAGCTAACTCTATCTCTAAAAACTTAAAACGAAAAGCCCTAAAACTTATTGCAAATGAAAAAGAGATAGATGTTTTACACAAAGGCCTATTAACTACAGTTTCTCTTCTTTGCAAAACAGAACAGACAATTAAAGATATATTTGAAAGTGATAGAGAAGGTCCATACGCCAAAATAGTTAAAAGCGCTCTAAATCTTTTCCACAATCAAAAAATAGAAGCCATCTTTAATTTAGATACAACAAAAGAGTTATCATTTAAACAATTCCTTCGTTACGATTACATTCTTAGGTCTAGAGCATCCCAAATATTAAAAGAGATTACTACAATTATTCACAACCTAGATGTATACACCTCTGTCTCTCGTACAGGTAAAGAAAAAGGATTTGCGTATGCAAATTGCATAGATTCAAATAGTTTAAATGTAAAAATAAAAGGGCTCTACCACCCCTGGATAGAAAATGCAATAGCCAATGACCTCTCTTTAGACAAACAATCTAATGTACTATTTATTACAGGAGCCAATATGGCAGGGAAATCTACCCTTATGAAATCTTTTGGAATTGCCATCTATCTAGCCCACATGGGATTTCCTCTAGCAGTAAAATCTATGACATTCAACGTACAAAACGGAATGTACACATCAATAAACGTACCCGACAATCTAAATATGGGCTACAGTCACTTTTATGCCGAGGTTATGAGAGTCAAAAAAATAGCTAAAGAAGTAGCAAGCGACAAAAAGCTAATTGTAATGTTTGACGAGCTTTTTAAGGGGACAAATGTAAAAGATGCCTACGATGCAACAGTTGCCATTACAGAATCTTTCGCTGCTATCCATGAGTGCGGCTTTGTAATCTCAACTCATATAATGGAGGCAGGCATCTCTCTTAAAGAGCGATGCCCAAACATATCATTAAAATTCCTACCCTCTTTGCTTAAAGGAAATAAGCCATATTATAGCTATATCTTAGAAGATGGAATCTCAAACGACCGTCACGGAATGACAATAATTAACAACGAAAAAATAATAGAGATAATAGTTGGAGAGAAGAGCTAAATTCAACTATTTATTAACTCTTTGCACCTTCTACTCCTAAAGCAAATCTCTTTAATTAAAGAGAGGCCTCTCCTTTTTTGCGCTCTAACTGTACTGGGTGCAGTATTTAATTTTTTAGCTATCTCAAAAGAATTTAATCCTTTAATAATATACCTCATAATTCTTTTACACTCCCTCGGAAGCTCCATAAGTGAGGAGTCAAAGAGCAAACAGAGTTCATGATGTAAATCAAAAAAGTTATTAGGCTTATCGTCGGCCTGCTCATACTCTAAAAAAGAGATATTGTAAACCATCTTCTTCTCTCTTTTGATAAAATTTAACGTATGACTTTTAGTTGCTTTATATAGATAAGACTTTACTTGAGCAATATGAGAAAATTTACTTTTACGTTGCCAAAACTCTATAAAAACATCTTGAATAAGATCTTCGGCATCACATTTATTAACAAGATATTTAGAAGAGAAGAGAATAAGTTGGGCGGAATACAAAGAGTATAAAATACCAAAAACTTCGGGAGTGCGTTCATTTACAGAATCTACAAATAGATCACTTTTTAAATAACTCCCTTCCTCTAGCAAAACTTTATTTTTCATAACAGATGACAAATATAATCATTTTTTTGACAACGCAGCACCAATGGCTGTAGCATATTCGGCATCATCTGGAAATTCAAACTCTATAGCATAGAGTTTAGAGATATTCTCTAAAACTTGGCGACCTAAAAGATTTCTACTGCCATTACCTGTAACAAGAATGTGATTTGCATTTCGGCTTTTTGCTGCAAACACAGATATCATCCCTATTACTTGAAACACCATATTAACAATCCCCATCGCAAAATCTTCTTTAGTGGCGGTATCTAACATCTTACCAAAATTGGCAGCAGTAGCTTTTGGGTCAAGAAAGCTAATGCCCGATTCAGAAATATCTTCTACCAAAAGATCTACCTGCTTTAAATCTCCTTTTTGTGCAAGCTTCAATATATGATCAAATGTTATAGAGTGAACAAGCTCCTTAGAGAGACCTATAATTGTACCTCCTCCTACTCCTGTCCCTCCTAAGTGTGTTATTTTTTCTTTAGTCGCTTCTATAATAGAGGTTCCAGTACCAATATTGGCAATCACTACACTATCTTTTTTGCAAAGGTACATTCCGCCTAATCCTATGGCCTCAATCTCGTCTACTCTCTCTGTAGGTATGCCAAATATCTTATTTTTAATAAAATGAGAACCAGCACCAGTCACTATAATTTCCCTTACAGCATCAAAACTTAAATTACTCTCTACCAACATCTTTCCTAATGCTCCTGTCGCAGAAGTTATAGCATCATAAGCTCTTGTTCTTACAGTCTTTACAACAACTCCATTTTTTATAGCCACTGCCTTTGTTGTGGTACTGCCTATATCAATTCCAATAATCATAATAAACATTAATTAAAGCCTTCCAAAGATATCTAAATTCCTTTATCTCCTAAAAAATAATCACCAAAACATACAATTTAAGTGTTTTTACCTTTTGCAAACTCCTTTTATATTGGTCAATAAGATAGATTTAAAAAATATATTTTTTTTAAAAAGTATAAAAGCATATCTTAGTATTAGAAAATATATTTCACAATACTATTATCACAACTATATGAACCAAAAGTATGAAGTACTCAAACAATTATGCGAGACTAGAAAAAGCTGTCGGAATTTTAAATCCGAGATGTTTCCAGAAGAGAGCATTGCAAAAATTTTAGACATAGCCTATAAATCTCCATACGCAAATGATAGAAAAAATTGGGAAATCATAACAATAAAAGATAGTTCTGTAATTAACTTGATCTCTAAAACGGTACTAACATCAATAGAGAGCATAAGTGAGCAAATAGAAATAGAGGCATCTGAACTTTTCAAAGACTATAGTGAAATTTTTACTTTTTTCGAAAAAGCTCCAGTCCTTTTTATCCCTATATTTCGTATCTCTCCAATTATCAAATCTAACCTAAGAAAAAACATCACGCCCGAATTGCTCTTATGGGAACGAGATAACTCTGTAAAGTCTATTTCGTGTGTCTCTATGTTAATGTTACTCGCTGCAGAAAGCTTAGGGCTAGGTGCTTGTTACATGACAGGTCCCTTATTGGCTGGAGAAGAACTTGGCCAAATATTAAACTTAGCTCAAGGGAGACTCATTGGAGCTCTTATACCAGTTGGATATTGCGATAACTAAACATTAAAGTAATACTACTCCCGCTTCTCTCATTTTATTACGTTCCCGCTCAGACCATATACCCACTTGCACCTCTCCAATATGTCTTTTTTTGAGCATGAACATACACATTCTGGATTGCCCTATCCCCCCACCTATGCTTTGTGGCAGCAAACCCGAAAGGAGCATTGAATGAAATTGAAGTTGGGCATTCTCTAAACATTGTTTTACAGATAACTGATGTATTAAAGAGTTGCTATTAACCCTTATACCCATAGAAGAGAGCTCAAGAGCACACTCCAAAATAGGATGCCAAACAATTATATCTCCATTTAATCCATAAAAACCATCTTCGTTAAGAGTGCTCCAATCATCATAATCGGGAGCTCGCCCATCATGAGGTTCTCCTTTAGATAACTTATTGCCTATCCCAATGATAAAAACAGCACCATACTCAATAGCAGCGGCTCTTTCCCTCTCTTTGGGAGTTGCTTTTGGATAAAGGTCTAATAATTCTTGAGAGTGAATAAATGTTATTTTTTGGGGTAAAACAGGCATTATTGTTGGATAAACCTTATAAATCTCTTGCTCGGTAGATCTCATTGCTTCGTATATGGAGTTAACCGTATCTTTAAGATAGTTTAAAGTTCTGCAAGACTCACTCATACACTTCTCCCAATCCCATTGATCTACATATACAGAATGGAGGTTTGTGTACTCTTCGTCTGGCCTAAGTGCTCTCATATCTGTTACAATGCCTTTTTCATTCTCCACTCCTAATTGCATTAATCTAATTCTTTTCCATTTTGCAAGAGAATGCACCACTTGAGCTTGTTGCCCACCAAGAGCTTTAACAGAAAAAGAGACAGGGCGCTCAACCCCGTTGAGTTCGTCGTTAATTCCAGTCCCCCCAAGTAGTGCAATAGGAGACGATACTTTTGTAAGATCCAATTTTTTGCATAAGTGTTCTGTAAAGCTCTCCTTTACAAGAGAGATTGCAGCTTCGGTCTCTAACATTTGTCTGTTAATCATAGTTTATGTTGCTTACAGTTTATAACAAAAAAAGCCCCCCAAAATTGGGAGGCCATTTAACATTAATATATCATCTATCTAATGCAATAACCTCCCAGCTCGAATATTATTATTAT
>Ga0172377_10008463_pt1 | contig 10554 bp, 5 predicted proteins | sample Pumphouse3metaG_FD_119749 | JGI IMG/M metagenome (GOLD analysis project Ga0172377, IMG submission 119749) | Leachate microbial communities from a municipal landfill in Southern Ontario, Canada - Pumphouse #3 metaG | ecosystem: Engineered > Solid waste > Landfill > Unclassified | place: Canada... | reverse complement strand
ATTCAGCATTATCTTCGAAGAGGGAGTTAGCCCAAGCAATACCGTTGCCGTTCTTATCAGTAACGAAAGGAGTAAGAGGGGTAGATCCGTTATAAATAGAAGAGCAGCCAGTAGCATTAGCGATCAACATATCGGAACCGAAGAGCTGAGAAGCTAAACGATAGTAAGGAGTCTCACCGCAGCCAGCGCAGGCACCGGTGATTTCCTGATACGGCTTATGGAAAGCGGCTTCCTTAACAGTACCAGCTGGATAATATCCAGTCTTAGGCTCAATATCCTTGTAGAGAACTTCAGCAGCCTTTTCATGATTGAACTGAGACTTGGCTTCGACTAAGCTGAGAGCTTTCTCGAAGACCGGCTTGCCAGTCTTAGGATCCATAACCATCTTGCCATCAGCATCCTTCTTAGGTTTGCCAGGGCACTGGTTAACGCAAAGTCCGCAACCGACGCAGTTTCTCGGAGAAACCTGGATACGGAACTTAAGTCCCTTAACATTGGCTCCACCGATAGCAGGTAAGACATCAGCCTGTTCATCAGCCGGAAGCTTCTGGATATCTTCATCAGAGAGTAAGAACGGACGGATAGTGGCATGCGGGCAAACAAAGGCGCACTGGTTGCACTGGATGCAGTTATCCTTGTTCCAGACAGGAACACGGTCAGCAATGGAACGCTGTTCATAGTAGGTGATGTTGTTCTTCATGGTTCCATCTTCAAGCTCCCATTCACGGAACTTGGAAACCGGTAAATCATAACCTTCAAGATTGTTGATGATGGCAACATAGGAATCCCAATATTCATCACCAGTAAGCTTGACGTTATTGTTAATAGGTAAGTTAGCCCAAGAGGGATCAACAGTGATCTGTCTTAAACCAGCAGTACCTTGATCAATAGCCTTGTAGTTCATATCAACCACATCCTGACCCTTCTTAGCATAAGACTTGGCAGCAAACTTCTTCATCCAGCCGTTAGCCTCATCATAAGGCATAATCTGCTGGTTAAGATAGAAGAAAGAAGCCTGAAGAATAGTATTAGTATGACGGCCCATGCCGATGCTTAAAGCAATCTTGTTAGCATCAATGACATAGAACTTAGCCTGTTTCTCAGCTAATTCCTTCTTCATTCTGTTAGGCATAGCAGCAACCAAAGCTGCATTGTCCATATCAGTATTGAGTAAGAAAGTTCCGCCAACCTTTAAGTTCTTAACCATATCGAACTTAAAGAGATAAGCATCAAGAGAGCAGCTGACGAAATCAGCATTCTCAACATAATAAGTAGAATGAATCGGCTGTTTACCGAATCTTAAGTGAGAACGAGTGACACCGCCGGACTTTCTGGAATCATAAGCAAAGTAAGCCTGAGCATACTGATGAGTCTCATCACCAATGATCTTAATAGAGGACTTATTGGCAGAGACAGTTCCATCAGAGCCTAAACCATAGAATAAGCAAGAGGTATAAGTGTGAGCAATCTTGTAGTTTTCATCAACTGGAATGGAAAGATGAGTGACATCATCATCGATGCCAACAGTGAATCCAGTCCAATGCTTAGCATCAAGGAAGTCATAAACTGACTTGACATGCTTAGGCTGAGTATCTCTAGAAGAAATACCATAACGGCCACCGATGACTTCGATATCTTCTCTTCCGCCCTGTCTTAAGGCAGCAACGACATCGAGGTATAACGGCTCACCATCGGAACCAGGTTCCTTAGTTCTATCAAGAACAGCAATCTTCTTAACAGAAGCCGGAATAGTAGCCATCAAATGTTTAACAGAGAAAGGACGATAGAGGTGGACCTTGATAAGACCAACCTTCTCACCCTTCTTCATCAAATCAGTGACAACTTCAATAGCAGTCTCAGTGACAGAACCCATAGCAATGATGACCTTAGTAGCATTAGGATCACCATAATACACAAACGGAGCATACTGTCTGCCAGTAGCATCGGATACCTTCTTGAAGTATTCGCAGGCTACATCGACAATCTTCTCCTCATGTAAGTTCTGAGCTTCACGTCCCTGGAAGCAAATATCATCATTTTCAGCGCCACCACGAGTGACAGCGTGACCATGCGGATTAAGAGCTCTCTTCTTGAAGTTAGCAACAGCATCTTTATCAATCAGGCTCTTCCAGAAATCCTCATTGATGAATTCGACGTTCTGAATCTCGTGAGAGGTTCTGAAACCATCGAAGAAATGAATGACCGGAGTAGAAGCCTTGATAGCGACAAGATGAGCTAACGGAGCTAAATCAGCGATTTCCTGAACAGAATGGGAGCAGATCATGCAAGCACCAGTCTGACGGCAGGCATAAATATCAGCCTGATCACCGAAAATAGAAAGTGAACGGGAAGCTAAAGCACGGGCAGCAACATGCAAGACAGCCGGTAATTCCTCACCGACCCACTTGTAGAGGTTAGGGATCATCAATAAAAGACCCTGAGATGCAGTGTAAGTAGTAGCTAAAGAACCACCTTGTAAGGCACCATGGACAGCACCAGATGCACCAGCCTCAGACTGCATTTCAACAACCTTGACGACATCGCCAAAGGCGTTCTTCATGCCCTGAGAGGCATAAACATCAACGTTTTCGGCCATCGGGCTAGAAGGAGTAATCGGATAAATAGCAGCAACTTCAGTGAATTTGTAGGAACCCAAGGCAGCAGCAGTGTTGCCATCGACGGACTTAAACGAGAACTTCTCTTTTTCCATAGACATCCTCCAATTAATTAAGATTCTCCGTTTGTTTATTATAGACCATTAAGGGGTTACAAATAAACACAAAATTTCAGTAAAGCGGAAAAACCGACTTTTGGTCATTACCAATTCCAAAAACTAGAAAGAAAACTATCATAATTTCTTTTTCTTTTAAGTTCAGTCAATTGATTGAAGCCGACTATGAATGTAGTAGAAAAACAGGTCCATAAAGGTGGTGCCATTAATTCCAATTCAAAGACATCAAAGAATTGCCAGTTAATAAATTCAAATATCTGCCATCGGTTCTTTTCCGATTCAGCAAATATCAGTAAAAGAACCCCTATTTGAATTACGATAATCAGTAATGTAACTAAAAAGCAAAGCAGGTAAAGAGGAATTATAAAAATAAATAAATTGAAGTAGAATCGCCTTTAACCGAGCTTCCATAGAAATATTCTCACCATGTGTTCTACCTATCCCATTTCATTATAAGATTTGTTATTTTCAGTATAATCAGAACCATTAGTTAGTTGGTGTAACAAGTAATGAATATAAAAGGTTTTACCAGTATCATCAATACCACAAGAATAAGCATTGACGTTTGAATCTATTCCACCTTTATTCCTTCTTTATACTGATAATTAACTACACAGTACCATTCATACTTGGTGTTTCCAAGTCAGTTTGCTTAATTCTTTAGAGGCACTTCATTTTCCATATACAGGTTATGATTTGTAATATCCATTCAAAAAAAGACTAAACCAAATTGTCTAATGATTCTATAAAATCTTCATCCTATAGCAAACAGGATTTTATAAAAAAAAGACCCTTTGAAGAGTCTCATTAGAGGAAATTAGCCCTTATATTTGTTCCTGACCAATCAACCTAAAAAAATCCGTCTTGTCTTTCTTGCTACCTTTTTTGGTAGCAAGTAAAACAAGATCCCTAACATATTCCCACGACACACGGCTATACAACACAAATTCTTTTGCTTTTTTATGAGTGGTAGAGTGAATTAAATTTCCAACCATCGAATCCATTTGCTCACAGCCCGGATTGGATAGTCTCAAACGTCTGTGATTGATACAATTCACAAGACTGAAGCCATTATAAAACATTTCTATTTAAAATAAAAGGGTAAGTGCTTTCAAACATAATATTATGTTTCTATAATTTGTCGATAAATACGTGATTGTGGGCAATTGTAAGCCCTTTTCTAAATTTTACTTTTTTGTTCTAAAACCTAAAAAATATCGTTTCGAGAACGATTTTATTTCAAAAAGTAGGTATTTTTCTCATTAAATAATTATAGAAGAGAGAAGTGAAAGCAAAGCCTTGTATTTTAGATATGAATGTATTAACATATGTCTATACATTCATATGAAAGGCTATTGATATGAAAGATAACGTTGCCTGCAGTTGTGAAGATGACGAAGTCAAAGAGAAAAAATTAGCAATTGGTTACTTAATAGTTGGCTCTCTTTGCTTAATTACAGCTTTTGTCTTAACAAAATTCGATAAATCATTTACTGATATCAGTTATGCTGATTTCAGTAATCCTGCTTTCTTTTCTTCTTATTCTTTTATAGCCTTCATCATCTATACCCTCGGCTATCTAGTGCTCTTTACTAGTTTATTGACTAATTATCTTAAAGAAGCTAAGGAAAAACACTTCATCAATGAATTTCTTTTAATGATAGTTGCAACCTTAGGTGCTTATGGACTAAATGAATATCCTGAGGCTTTGTTTGTTATTCTCTTCAGCATCGTTGGAGAGATGCTAGAAGACTACGCAACTAACAAATCTAAGCAATCAATTAAGAAACTTGTCAATAATATGCCTTTATATGCTCATGTTGTTAGTTCAGATAACTCGATTAAAGATGAGAATCCAAAGGATCTACCTCTTAATACTATATTAGAAATAAGACCAGGAGAAAAAATTGCGGTCGATGGTGTAATTGTTAAAGGAAGATGCTCTTTGGATTTATCTTCAATTAATGGGGAATCTCTTCCGAAAGAAGCCACTGTTAATGATAAAGTCTATTCTGGATCAATTAATTTAGATTCCGTCATACAAATCAGAACTACTAAATTATATAAAGACTCTACTCTTACTAAAGTCATGGATTTAGTAGAGAATGAGCAGACCAAGAAAGCTAAATCAGAAAAATTCATTACCCGTTTTTCAAAAGTATACACTCCTTTAATCATGGTCATTGCCTTAATCGTCTTCCTGACTGGATACGGATTAGCTGGTTTTAATTGGAATGGAAGCAATGGCGGAGAACAGTGGTTATATAAGTCCTTATCTATCCTATTAGTAGCCTGCCCCTGTGCTTTAGTAGTTTCAATACCGATTACCTTTTTCTCCGGAATTGGCGTAGGCAGTAAATTAGGTATTCTGATGAAAGGATCCAATTCTTTAGAAACCATTGCTAAAAGCACAAATTTTGTTTTTGATAAAACCGGTACCTTAACTAAAGGCAACTATGTTTTAAAGAACAATCCTCAAACTAAGAATCTCCAATTAGCGGCAAGCTTAGAAAGTAAATCCACTCATCCCCTAGGCAAGGCACTGATAACAGCTAATAAGCTTCCCTTATTAGAAGTGTCTGACTTTAGAAATCAGGTAGGCAAAGGAATTGAAGGAACGATATCCGGAAACGCTTATTTAATCGGAACAAAAGAATTCCTTTTAGAAGAAGGCATCAAAGACATTCCTGATATTGATTCTCCGTACAAAGTTTTGTATTTAGGACTGAAGAATCAAAAAGCTTTGGACTATTTCATCGTTTACGATGAAATCAAAGAAAGTTCTGAGCCGGCTTTTGCAGACTTAAAAAAAGAAAAGGCTAAGAACAATATCATCCTCTCAGGTGACGACAAAAAGATTGTTGAAGAAGTTGCTAATAAAGTAAAAGCTGATGTTGCTTATGGGAATCTTTTACCAGATGAAAAACTAAACTATGTTAAACAATATGCAAGTCAAGCAACGCTTTGCTATGTCGGAGATGGCATCAATGATTCACCAGCCATACTCTCAGCTGATGTTGGTGTGGCAATGGGTGCTTTAGGAAGTGATGCCGCTATTGAAGCTAGTGACATTGTCATAATGGATGACGACTTAAGAAAAGTACCTGAAGCTAAACGCTTAGCAAGATTCACTATGAAGGTCCTATATGAAGGCTTAGTCTTAGCATTAGGTTTAAAAGTATTGGTTATGATTCTGGTTTCGTTAGGTTTGTTAGGCCAATATGCCATGATGATTGCCTCCTTAGCTGATACAGGAGTGACTGCTCTTTGTATTCTTAATGCTATGCAAGTCTTACTATATAAACCTAAGTATCTTCCTAAAAAAGAAAAGCACATTTAAGGTGTGCTTTTCTTGATATTGGTTTAGTTGGTTTTAAAAGGAAGCTTTTTTATCTAAGCTATTACGAAGGGTGAAATTCAAATTACGAAAGCCTTAACGTCAGAGGCCTTTTACTCTAATTCAAAGGCACCCGTATAGAGTTGATAATAAGTTCCCTTCTTTTTAATCAGGTCTTCATGGTTTCCTTGTTCAAGAATGCGACCATGATCTAAAACCAAAATCATGTCAGCATCCTGAACAGTAGAAAGACGGTGAGCTATCACGAAAGTAGTTCTTCCCTTCATCAGTTTATCCATACCACCTTGAACTAGGTTTTCAGTTCTAGTATCAATAGAACTAGTAGCTTCATCTAAGATCATAGCTGGCGGGTCAGCAACTGCCGCTCTAGCAATCGAAAGCAATTGCCTTTGTCCTTGGCTTAATCCTTCTCCGTCTCCGGATATTTCAGTCTGATAGCCTTTAGGAAGCATTTGAATGAAAGAATCCGCATTAGCTAATTTAGCAGCCTTAATACAGTCTGCGCCACTAGCTGACTCATTGCCATAACGAATATTATCCATGACGGTTCCACTGAAGAGATGAACTTCCTGTAAAACAACACCTAAAGATTTTCTTAAGTCTGCTTTCTTTATCTTGTTGATGTTGATGCCATCATATCTGATTTTGCCATCATCGATGTCATAGAACCGATTGATCAAATTCGTAATCGTAGTTTTTCCAGCACCGGTTGATCCAACCAATGCGACCTTTTCTCCTGGATCAGCTTTAATGCTGATATCATGAAGAACCGGTTTATTGGGAACGTAAGAGAAGTCGACATGATCAAGAACAATTTCACCTTTTAACCACGTATAAGTAGTTTCACTTCCATCTTTATGCGGATGCTTCCAAGCCCAAAAGCCAGTCTTTTCCTGACACTCAATTGGTTCACCATCTTTACCTTTCTGAGCATTGACTAAAGTAACATAGCCTTCATCTACTTCCGGTTTCTCATCCATAAAAGTAAAGATTCTAGTAGCACCGGCAACAGCAGTGACAATGGAATTATATTGATTAGCGACCTGGCTGATTGGATTTGTAAAAGAGCGTGATAGAGTTAAAAAACTAGCAATTGCACCTAAAGTAAGAACATTGATTCCTGTTAAACCGACATTCAAACTAGAACTAATAGCTAAATAGCCTCCTAGAATTGCAATGATAACATACTGGATATAACCTAAGGCATTCATCATCGGCATCATCATGTTGGCTTGACCATTAGCAGAAGCCGATGACTTTTCCCAGGCTTTGTTCTTTTGATTCAAGGCCTCACGGCTTTGATTTTCGTAGCAGAAGACTTTGATTACTTTCTCTCCGTTGATCATTTCTTCAACATAGGCATTCAAATCTGCTAAATCCTTCTGCTGTGATACAAAAAAGGAGGAGCTTTTTTTCATAACGCCTTTAGCAATAACTAAAATAAAACCCATGACAGCTAAGACTACTAAAGTCAGCCAGATACTGACATACAGCATACAGAAGAAAACAGCTACTACCGTAAAAACAGAACTGATTAGTTGAACTAAAGACTGAGCAATCATCTGTCTTAAGGTATCCGTATCATTAGTATAAAGAGACATAATCTCGCCATGCGTGTGTTGATCGAAATAACTGACTGGAAGTTTCTCCATCTTAATAAACATTTCATCACGGATCTTCTTTAGCATCCCTTGAGCAACAACTACCATGATTCTGCTATAAACAAGAGTAGCAACAACACCAATTAAATAGACACAGCTTAAAACAATAAGAGCAGTTATCAGGCCTGAAAAATCAGGTGAGTCCATTCCTATCAATGGAGTGATGTAATTATCAATCAAAGTCTCTAAGAACATGGAAGAAGCCGCACTTGCCAAAGCACTTAAAAGCACTGAAACAATAACCACAATCATCAACCCTTTATAGGGTTTCATATAAGTTAAGAGACGTTTAAGGGAAGCCATATTCAGTCCTGGTGTCTTAACGTTCTTTTCAGTAATTGCTTTAGTCATGTTCTTCTACTCCCGTCATCTGTGAAGAACTGATTTCTTTATAGATATCACAGCTCTTCATCAAATCGTCGTGTTTTCCTCTAGCCACAATATTTCCCTCATCCATGACAATGATTTCATCACACCCTTTAATAGAGGAGATACGTTGAGCAATGATGATCTTAGTAGTGCCAGGAAGATAGTCTCTTAAAGCTTCTTTGATCCGACTATCAGTCTTAGTATCAACTGCGGAAGTACTGTCATCCAGAATTAAAACCTTAGGATTTTTAAGTAAGGCTCTGGCAATACATAAACGTTGCTTCTGACCACCGGAGACATTGCTTCCGCCTTGATCAATATAGGTATCATAACCATCAGGTAAAGTATCAATGAATTCATCAGCGGCAGCCGCTTTACAGGCAGCCCTGATTTCCTGATCAGTAGCATTTTGGTTGCCCCACTTCAGGTTTTCTTTGATGGTTCCACTGAATAATTCATTCTTTTGCAAAACCATACTTACTGAATTACGTAAGGTATCTAAGTCATATGATTTCACATTGACACCACCCACTTCTACCTCTCCGACATTGGTATCATATAAGCGAGGTATCAGCTGAACAAGAGAGGATTTACTGCTTCCGGTGGCACCGATGATTCCTAAAGAACTGCCAGTTGGAATACTCAAATTAATGCCGCTAAGTACATTTTTATCAGCTTTAGAACTATAGGCAAAAGAGACGTTCTTGAAGTCAACTCTTCCATCTTCAACATTCATAATCGGATTATCGGGATTGGTGATGGATGGTTTTTCTTCAAGTATCTCCGCACAACGGGAGGCACTGGAACTGGAAATGGAAATCATAGCAAACACCATTGAAAGCATCATCAAACTTGTCAATATCTGCTGAGCATAACTAATCAAGGCTGTTAAATTTCCAGTGGTCAAACCTAGAGCGGCATTATTACTACTGGCAACAACTGCTTTGGCACCAATCCAGGAAATAAGAATCATAACGACATACATGGTGAATTGCATCAATGGGGAGTTAAAAGCAATCAGTTTCTCACCTTTGGAGAAGTTCTGATAAATTGTTTGACTGCTTTTTGTGAACTTATTAATTTCGTGGTTTTCCTGATCAAATGATTTAACGACTCGAATGCCCTTGACGTTTTCTTCCATTGTATTGTTTAAAGTATCATACGTATGGAAAACTTTTTTGAAGATAGGATTAACGGCTTTAATTATCAGGAAGAGGAAAATTCCAAGGAATGGAATAGCAGCCAAGAAAATCCAAGCAATAGTCGAATTAATAGTGAAAGACACGGCCATGGCAAAGATCATCATGATTGGACCTCTGACCGCCATTCTGATTATCATCTGGTAAGCATTCTGGACATTAGTGATATCAGTAGTCAAACGAGTCACAATCGAAGCCGTCGAAAATTTATCAATGTTGCTAAAGGAAAAATTCTGGACATTATCGTACATGTCCTTTCTTAAAGTGGCAGCATAGCCGGCACTGGCTTTGGCTCCGATCTTTGCTCCTAAGATTCCAGTAATCAATTCGAAGACCGCAAATATAAGCAACGCACCACCATAGATCCACACTTTACTCATATCACCGGCATTGATTCCTGAATCAAGAAGGTCCGACATACATAAAGGAATAATGATTTCAAAAGCGACTTCTAAAGCCGATAATCCAACAGTTGTAATAGAAGCCGCTTTGTTTCCTTTTAGGCTTCTTGCTAAGGTTTTAATCATTTGAGTGTACCTCTTTTAATGTAGCAGGCTACATATTAGTATTTAAGAATAGCCAGACTTTAGTCTGGCTTAATCGATATTGTTTAGAACCGTATTCAGTGAGCTTAGAAGAGTAAGTCGCTGATTCTCATCAAGTCCCTTCATCATCTTATCCTCCTGGGCTTTGATGATACTATCCATGTCATTTCCGATACGGATAGCTTTATCACTTAGAGTAAGAAGCCGATTGCGGCGATCCTTAGGATCAACTGTCGAAGTCAGGAATCCTCGTTTCTCCATTCTTTGAACTAATCCAACCACGGTTGGATGGGAAACCTTTAGATCCACTTCCAAGGCCTTCTGAGTAGTCTCATTGCCATGAAGATGAAGGAAAGATAAGACACGGCTTTGAGAAAGAGTTAGCTCGTTCTCTTTTAAGTTTTTGTCAGCGTTCTTCTTAATGGTATCGTTAATCAGTTTGATTAAATACCCTAAATTTTTCACCATATTGATATCTCCTAATAGAATTGTAGCGCGCTACATTTATCTTTACAAGTATCTAGTTAAAATAGTTAGCAACATCAATAAATGGACACTCCAGTCACCTGAAATACTGAATTTTATCCTAAGTAATCGCTTTTTCTTCCTTTTGCCTAATTAAAAAGAATAACTAATGCTAAAAATAAAAAGCTAGGACAATTTCATCCTAGCTATATCAGACTACAGTAAT
>Ga0172377_10008461_pt1 | contig 10556 bp, 6 predicted proteins | sample Pumphouse3metaG_FD_119749 | JGI IMG/M metagenome (GOLD analysis project Ga0172377, IMG submission 119749) | Leachate microbial communities from a municipal landfill in Southern Ontario, Canada - Pumphouse #3 metaG | ecosystem: Engineered > Solid waste > Landfill > Unclassified | place: Canada... | reverse complement strand
TTTTGTAATCTCGCTTCTTGTAGAGGCGCGGAGCTTCGCGTCAAGGTTTGACAAGGGTTCGTCAAGCAAAAAGACCTTTGGTTCGCGGACTATGGCGCGGCCCAAGGCGACGCGCTGTTTCTGACCGCCCGACAAAGCTTTGGGGCGTCTGTCCAAAAGGTGGGATATGTCAAGAATACGGGCGGCTTCTTCCACGCGGCGCTTGATTTCTTCTTTCCTCACTTTGCGCAGTTTAAGACCAAACGCCATGTTGTCAAAGACCGTCATGTGCGGGTAAAGCGCGTAGTTCTGGAACACCATCGCTATGTCTCTGTCTTTCGGAGCCACGTCGTTTACGCGTTTATTGTCAATAAATAATTCGCCGTCGGTTATTTCCTCAAGCCCGGCTATCATTCTTAAGGTTGTTGTCTTCCCGCAGCCCGACGGGCCGACAAGAATAATAAACTCCTTATCTTTAACTTCCAGGCAGAAATCCGAAACGGCGGTAACTCCTCCGGGGAATCTTTTGTAAATATGCTTAAAAAGAACGCTTGCCATGTATTAACCTCCTGATTAGCAAGAACTGCCTTGCTTAAATTACTACCGTCTATAATAACAAATAGCGACGAAAAATGAAAGGGGGTAATTACCCAAAATTTCTTATTCGCGTTTGTTTATATTGCATAATACGGCAGTTATGGCCGAAAATATACCAAATTTTTAAGCAAATACCGGCTTTCTCCCCGTTAAAGTTTTCATTTAATTAAAAATAAATGTAAACAAAATTTAAGAAACCCCGTTTTTGTCAGGATTTTTCATCGCTAAACTTCGGTGGGGCTACTTTTTAAAAAAGCCGTTAACCGTCCTGTATATAAATATTAGCTCGGGGTAAGCCAAAAGCCCCAGCGCGGATAAAACCGCTATTACTAAAAAAGCTATAAGCATCCCCGCGATAAAAGGGTGTTCTTTCATTATTAAAACCATCTTGTTTTTTTGTGTTTGTTATCCTTTCAAGCTTTTAAAAAGCCTGCTTTCTCCGGTTCCGCTAAGTTATTATACCCATTAAAAAGCCGGTTTAAGCCCCCTCGCGCTCAAAGCCGTGGACAAAGCCTTCCCCCTCAAGACCCGTGACGTCGCCGCCTATAACTTTATCTTTATAGACTAAAAGCGTAATCATCACCCTGCCGTCGTAATTCGGGTAATTGTTTATGAAATACGAGTACCGAGTCACCTTTTTGCCCTTGAACTTTTTAAGGTTAAGCCCTTGGGCGCGCTGGATATCGTTGTACCGCGTATAGGCGGAATCAAATTTTTCGGGGATGACCACCTGCTCCGTCTCATAGGTTTCGGGGTTTACCGAATAGCCGAACTGCTCAATGAACTTAACCCTGTCGCCGTTTGTTTTAATACCCGAATAGTTTGTCGCCACAACGGCGATATCCCCCGCCGCCTCGTATTCGGGTATTACAGCCACCAGTGTCACCAGCGCCGCCACGGAAAGCAAAAGTACCGCGAAAAATTTTAAACTTGACGCTTTTATAGTATAGATAAACATTTATCTCCCTCCGGATCTATTATGTTGGTTTTACCTCGCTTCTATTTCTATATATATATATTTCCCGTTTGCGTTTATTATTCTTAGTTTGCCTTTTGCCCGCGCCGGCGTTTTTCGGCAACCCTTTGGGTTTTCGCCTACGGGATTAAATTTTCGGCGTGAAGCGGTGATTGTTATATACCGCATAGAAAAACAGCTTGATATTTGAAAGCCCAAATATCAAGCTGTTTTATTGATTTTAGTTATTTGTTTCTTGTTTTTAAATTTATAAAAGCCGAAATATCGCATTGATGGGAGGCGTTATCACCTATTGCGATTAATGTACCGTCTGATTTTAAACCAACCGTGTGTATATATACTGAGGATATCGCGACGATATCTTCCCAGTAGCTTACATCACATTGATTTTCGTTATTTTTGCCTACCGCGACTACCGTTCCATTAGATTTTAACCCTACCGTGTGATAAAGCCCCGCGGACACCGCGACTATATCATTCCAAGAACCGACATCACATTGATTTTCGTTATTTTCGCCTACTACAACTACGGTGCCATCTGATTTTAGGCCTACTGTGTGGTAACCTCCCGCGGCTACCGCGACTATATCATTCCACGAACCGGTATTACACTGTTTTTCATAATTCCTGCCTACCGCGATTACAGTTCCGTCTGATTTTAATCCTACTGTATGATAAGTACCCGCGGAAACCGCGATTATATCAGTCCAACCGCCAACTTCGCATTGATCGTAGTCATCGTTTCCCACCGCGACTACCGTTCCATCTGATTTTATACCTATTGTGTGATCACTTCCGGCAGAAACCGCGATAATATCAGTCCAAGAACTCACATCGCATTGATTATAGTAATTAGAACCTGTTGAAACTACCGTTCCATTTGATTTTACGCCTATTGTGTGATAACGCCCTGCCGATACCGCGATAATATCATTCCAAGAACCGACATTACATTGATTTTCGTCATTTTTGTCTGCCGCAATTACAGTCTTGTCTGCCTTTAAGCTTACTGTGTGATAAAACCCTGCGGCGACCATAACTATATTGTTCCAATGTATTCTTAGATTGCATTGCGCGTTTTCGTTATTACCTACCGCTACCGCTGAGCCGTCTGATTTTAACCCTATTGTGTGGTAAATCCCCGCGGCTACCGCGACAATATCTTCCCAATGACTCACATCGCATTGATTGTAGTCATTGTTTCCTGCCGCGACTACCGTACCGTCTGATTTCACGCCTATAGTGTGTTCGTGCCCCGCGGTTATGGCGATAATATCTTCCCAAGAAGTCACATCGCATTGGTTTTTGTTATTATTACCCACCGCGACTACCGTACCGTCTGATTTTAAACCTACCGTGTGATTACCTCCGCCGGATATTGCGACAATATCTTTCCAAGCACTGACATCACATTGATCGTCGTAATTATTACCCGCCGCGACCACCGTGCCGTCCGATTTTAAACCTATGGTATGAGATTGAGCCGCGGAAATTGCGATTATATTTTTCCATGAGCTTACATCGCATTGATATTTGTCGTTATCTCCTGTCGCGACAACAGTTCCATTTGATTTTAAACCTACCGTGTGATTATCCCCTCCGGATATTGCGGTTATATCTTTCCAAGAGTCTACATCGCACTGATTGCTGCCATTATAGCCTACCGCGACAACCGTTCCGTTTGATCTCAATCCAATAGTGTGATAACGCCCCGCGGATATTGCCGTAATATCTTTCCATGAGGCGATATCGCATTGATTATCGTCGTTTTTTCCTACCGCGATGACCGTGCCGTTTGATTTTAAGCCTATTGTGTGATAAAGCCCCGCGGCTATACTTTCCGGTGATTTAGAAACGGTACCGGGGTGGTTCCCGTCGCCGCTTGACGTCAAGCTTTCATTTTCACTTGGTACATTTTCATTTGTTAAATTGCCGCACCCGCTCAAAAGAGCTAAAAAAAGAGCAAATACAGCAAAAACAGATAATAGTTTTTTCATAATTACCCTCCAAAAAATATTTTTTCTTTACAGAGTTCAACGAAAATAATAGCGCGAAAATCTACTTAACATTATAATAACAAGTTTTGGCAGAACTGTCAAGGATTAATTTTTCTATAACCAAGCCCCCATTATAAGTAAAGCGGGCGGTTGTTATATGCCGGTTTCGTTTTTCTCTCTTCATTGAAAAGAAACTGTCGTTTCCGGAGAAGAGATAAGAGAGAAGAGAGAAAAGATAAGAGAATCGGTTGCCTTGCTTGGCGCAAGGCAAATAGAAAAACAGCTTGATATTTGAAAGCCCAAATACCAAGCTGTTTTATTGATTTTAGTTATTTGTTATCTGTTATCTGTTTTTAAATTTTCAAAAGAAGAAAAATCATATTTTTCGTAAGTGTTTTGACCTGCGGCGACCACCGTGCCGTCTGATTTTACCCCCACCGTGTGGGCGTTTCCCGCGGAGACGGCGGCAATATCTCCCCAAGCGCCGACGTCGCATTGATTTAAGTCATTATAGCCTGTCGCGACGACAGTTCCGTCTGACTTTAAACCAACCGTGTGAGCCCCGCCCGCGGAGACGGCGACAATATCACTCCAAGAACCGACGTCACATTCATTTAAGTCATTATTTCCCGCCGCGACGACAGTTCCGTCAGCTCTCAATCCAACCGTGTGAAAGTAACCCGCGGAGACGGCGATTATATCCTCCCAATCACTGACATCACATTGATTGTGTTCATTATAGCCTATCGCGACGACGGTTCCGTCTGATTTTAAACCAACCGTGTGCAGCCCTCCGGCGGAGACGGCGATAATATCTTCCCAAGTTGAGACTTCGCATTGGTTGTAGTAATTATTTCCCACCGCGACGACAGTTCCGTCCGACTTTAGACCTACCGTTTGGCCATATCCCGCGGAGATCGCGATAATATCCTCCCAATCGCTGACATCACATTGATTTTGCTCGTTATAGCCTGCCGCGACAACAGTTCCGTCTGATTTTAAACCTACCGAGTGATAACACCCTCCCGCGCAGACGGCGACTATATCTTCCCAAGAGGAGACGTCGCATTTGTTGTAGTCATTATCTCCCGCCGCGACGACGGTTCCGTCAGTTTTTAATCCTAATGTATAGTTCACCCCCGCGGCGACCGTGCTTATATCATTCCAAAGGATGATTTCACTTTGATCTTCTTCGACTTTGCCGGCCGCTTCCGCTGTGCCGTCTGACCTTAAGCCAATCGTGTAATTATCCCGCGTGGATATCGCTATAATATCACTCCAAGCACTGAGGTCGTATTGATGTTCTCCCACCGCGACCACCGTGCCGTCTGACTTTAAACCAACCGTGTGATTCCCTCCCGCGGAGACGGCGATTATATCTTCCCAAGAACCGATATCGCATTGATTGAAAAGATTTTCCCCTGTGGCAACGATCCTGCCGTCTGACTTAATACCTACCGTGTGGCCGCTTCCCGCGGAGACGGCGATAATATCTCTCCAAGAGCCGACGTCGCATTGATTGTAGCCATTACTTCCCGCCGCGACGACTGTCCCGTCTGCCCTGAGCCCTACCGTGTGCAAGTCCCCCGCGGAGACGGCGGCTATATCCGTCCACGTGTTTACATCGCATTGACTGAAATAATTATTTCCTGTCGCGACGACTGTTCCGTCCGATTTTAAACCAACCGCGTGATCCCATCCCGCGGAGACGCTTGATATCGTTTGAAAAACAAGGCTTGGGTTTTCTTCGCCGCTTGACGCCGAGCTTTCATTTTCGCTTGGCGTGTTTTCACTTGATTCGTTTTCACTTGACGCGTTTTCACCGGGTACATTGCCGCATCCGCCCAAAAGAGCCAAAATAAGAGCAAATACAGCAAAAGCTGATACTAATTTTTTCATAGTTACCTTCCAAAAAAGATATTTTTCTTAATAGATTTCAATGAAAATAAGGGCGAAGAAACTTGTTAAATGTTATTTTAACAGCCCTTGGCAGGATTGTCAAGGAAAAATCTTCCTTTAACCAAGCTGTAAAAAATGCAATATAAAGTGTCGCATTGAAAAGAAACTGTCGTTTCCGGATAAAAGAGAAGAGAGAAGAGAGAAGAGAGAAGAGAGAAGAGATAAAAGAATAGGTAGCCTTGCTTGACGCAAGGCGCATAGCAAAACAGCGTGATGTTTGAAAACTCAAATACCAAGCTGTTTATGTTTTGATTTATTTGTTATTTGTTTTAATATCGGTAAAAGAAGAAACATCGCATAAATGATTATTATTTCCGGCGGCGACTATCGTACCGTCTGATTTTACGCCGACAGTGTGTTTATACCCCGCGGACACCGCGATTATATCCTCCCAAGAACTGACGTCGCGTTGTTTGTAATAGTTATCGCCGACCGCGACTACCGTTCCGTCTGACTTTAAACCAACCGTGTGAAACCACCCTGCGGACACCGCGATTATATCATTCCAAGAACTGACATCGCATTGATTATTATCATTATCACCAACGGCGACGACAGTACCGTCTGACCTTAAACCTACCGAGTGAAAGCACCCGGCGGAGATGGCGATTATATCTTCCCAAGAGCTCACATCGCATTGATTGACATAATTATAACCTACAGCAACGACCGTACCGTCTGATCTTAAGCCTATAGTGTGATCGATCGCCGCCGAGATGGCGACAATATCTTCCCAAGAGCCGACGTCGCATTGATTGAAATCATTACAACCTGCCGCGACGATAGTTCCGTCTGATTTTAAACCCACCGTGTGAGATTTGCCCGCTGAGATCGCGACTATATCCTCCCAGTCGCTGACATCGCATTGATTGTATTCATTGAAGCCGGTCGCTACTACTGTGCCGTCTGACTTTAAACCTACCGTGTGAGAGCTGCCCGCGGAGACGGCGACTATATCTTTCCAAGCGCCGACATCGCATTGCTTGTTGCTATTATTACCTGCCGCGATTACTGAACCGTCTGTTTTTAACCCTACCGTTTGACTGTCTCCCGCGGACGCTTCGGTTATATCGCTCCATGAGTTGACATCGCATTGATTATTATCACTATCACCAACCGCGACGACTGTGCCGTCTGATTTTAAACCTATCGTGTGATACCACCCCGCGGACACCGCGATTATATCTTCCCAGAAACTTACGTTGCATTGTTTGTAGGAATTATCTCCTGCCGCGACTACCGTGCCGTTTGATTGCAGACCAACTGTGTAATCTCCCCCCGCTGAGATCGCGATTATATCCTCCCAAGAACTGATGTCGCATTGATTGAAATAATTATCGCCGACCGCGACGACCGTACCGTCTGATCTTAAACCTACAGTGTGTTCACACCCCGCGGAGACGGCGACAATATCACTCCATGAACTGACGTCGCATTGGTTGAAGTCATTACTTCCCACCGCTATTACAGTACCGTCTGATTTTATACCGGCAGTGTGTTTATGCCCCGCTGAGATCGCGATTATATCTTTCCAATCACCGATATCGCATTGATTGTTATCATTATCACCAACCGCGACCACCGTGCCGTCTGCCTTTAAACCCACCGTGTGAGAGCTGCCCGCTGAGATGGCGACTACATCTTCCCAAGGGCTGACGTCGCATTGATTGTATTCATTATAGCCTATCGCGACGACAGTTCCGTCTGACCTTAAACCTACCGTGTGAACCCCGCCGGCGGAGACGGCGACCATATCTTCCCAAGGGCTGACATCGCATTGACCGTTAAAATTTTTACCTGATGCGATAACAGTACCGTCTGCTCTTAAGCCTACCGTGTGATTATACCCCGCGGAAATACTTTCACGCCGTCCCAAAACAGAACCGGGGTGATTCCCGTCGCCGCTTGACGCCGAGCTTTCATTTTCGCTTGGTATGTTTTCGCTTGGTATGTTTTCGCTTGACGCGTTTTCACCGGTTACATTGCCGCATCCGCTCAAAAGAGCCAAAACAAGAGTAAACAAAACAAAAGTAAATAATGTTTTTTTCATAGCTACCTTCCAAAAAAGATATTTTTCGTAATAGATTTCAATGAAAATAAGGGCGAAGAAACTTGTTAAATGTTATTTTAACAGCCCTTGGCAGGATTGTCAAGGAAAAATCTTCCTTTAACCAAGCCCCCATTGTAAGCTAAGCGGCGTTTGTTCGCGTTAATTTCAAAAATTGCGCTCACGCTGTTTTAATTGACAATTACCAAAAGCTTTGATATAATTATAGCACAAAAAAGAGAGAGGGTGTTAACCATGGGGCTGATTAAAGCTATAACGGGCGCCGCGGGCGGAGTTCTCGCCGACGAGTGGCGCGAATACTTCTATGCCGAATCCCTCGGCGCGGACGTTCTTGTCACAAAGGGAAATAAGCGGGTGTCAAAGCGGAGCTCAAACGTAAAAGGCACAAATAATATCATATCCAACGGCTCTGTTGTCGCCGTGAACGAAGGCCAGTGCATGATAATCGTAGACCAAGGCAAAGTGGCGGAGTTCTGCGCCGAGCCGGGGGAATTTTTATATGACAATTCCACCGAACCGTCGCTGTTTTACGGCGGGCTGGGCAAGGGTATTGTCGATACTTTTAAAAACATCGGCAAGCGTTTCACTTTCGGCGGTCTCGCGCCCAAAGATCAAAGGGTTTATTACTTTAACACCAAAGAAATTATCGGCAACAAGTACGGGACGGCAAACCCCGTTCCGTTCAGAGTGGTGGATAAAAACGTCGGGCTTGACATTGACATAGCAATCCGCTGTCACGGCGAATATTCGTATAAGATCACAAACCCCCTGCTGTTTTACGCGAACGTAAGCGGGAACGTGGAATCCGACTATTACAGGGGGCAAATCGACAGTCAGCTCAGAACAGAGCTTATGACGGCTCTTCAGCCCGCTTTCGCGAAGATTTCCGAAATGGGGATCCGCTATTCCGCCCTCCCCGGGCATACCGAAGAGCTTGCCGAAGCCCTAAACGGAGTGCTCTCAAAAAAGTGGGGCGAGCTCAGGGGAATTGAAATCGCCTCTTTCGGTATCTCATCGGTAAAAGCGCCGGAGGAAGACGAGGAGCTTATCAAAAACCTCCAGAAAGCCGCCGCTTTCCGCGACCCGACAATGGCGGCAGCCAACCTTACCGGCGCGCAGGCCGACGCCATGCGAGCCGCCGCCTCCAACGAGGGCGGCGCGATGATGGGCTTTATGGGGCTGGGAATGGCTCAGAGCGTAGGGGGAGCCCGCGCGTCCGATCTCTTTGCCATGGGCAGGGAAGATGATAATCAAACCCCGCCGAAACCCGCGCGAAACACTTGGCAATGCGCTTGCGGAAAAGAAGGCAATCTGAGCAAGTTTTGCGCAGAGTGCGGTTCGCCCGCGCCCGCCGGACAGGTGGGCTGGAAATGCGACTGCGGGGAAGTGAACAAAGGCAAGTTCTGCACCAACTGCGGCAAGAAAAAGCCTGACGATATCCCCAAATACAAATGCGACAAGTGCGGTTGGGAACCCGACGACCCCGCGGCCCCGCCCAAGTTTTGCCCCGAGTGCGGCGATGTATTTGATGAAAAGGACAAGATATAAATATAAGAAATAATTTATATGGAAGACAAAAGTAACGACAATAATCAATATCAATATGATAACGACCAGATAAAGCAAGCCGAAACCATGCGCCAAACCGACGAAAAATGTCCATCGTGCGGCGGCGCTATGGATTTTGACCCCAAAACGGGAATGCTCCTCTGTATGTATTGCGGCGCCGTAAAAGATTTTGAGGGCGACAACCCGGAAATCGCGATGGAAATTGACTTTGACTTAGCCGAAGACTTTGGGAGCCACGACTGGGGAAAAGAAAAGAAAAGCGTCGTCTGCCGCTCCTGCGGCGGGGAATCCATATATGACGCCCTTGAAATTTCAGATATCTGCCCGTACTGCGGCTCGCCCCTCGTCGCGGAAGCGGGCTATGTCGACGCCATGGCGCCGGGGGGAGTGTGCGGGTTTTCGGTTAGCCTTAAGGACGCGGCCGCCAAATTTAAAAAGTGGATAAAACGCAGGTTTTTCGCCCCAAAAGCCGTTAAAAAGTTTGCCGAGCCCGAAAGCTTTAAAGGCGTTTACCTGCCGTTTTGGACTTTTGACACTCAGACAACCGCGAATTACACCGCGAGGTACGGAATCGACCGCACGGTGACCGTAAACGGAAAACCGCGAACCACAACAAGCTGGTACCGAACGAGCGGAGTGTATGAAAAAGCCTTTGACGACCTGCTTGTTTCGGGAACAACCCGCTATGAGGAAAAACTGCTCTCCAAAATAGAGCCCTTTAACACTTCCCAAAGCAGGGTTTATAAGCCGGAATACATAGCGGGTTTTATTGCCGAGAGATATTCCGTGGGGCTTAACGACGCGTGGGTATGCGGCAGGGGAAAAATCAAAAAGAATCTCGAAGACTCTATAAAAAGTCATATCAAACGGACAAAACACTGCAATAAAGTTCAATCCCTTAAGTTTTCGGTCAATTATTCCGAACTCAAATTCAAATACCTTCTTCTCCCGGTGTGGATGTCTTCTTTCCGCTATAAAGATAAAATTTATAACTTTTTGGTAAACGGACAAACAGGAAAAGTGGGCGGCAAAACCCCCGTGTCTCCGCTCAGGGTGGCGGTAACGGCGATAATCGCGGCCGCCGCGCTCTTTGCGCTTTATTATCTCTTTACCCATATCCGCCCTGATATCTTCGGCGAGCCGTTTTACTATACCGTATTTTAAAACAACAAAAAGGAGACAAAACTTGAAAAAAAAGTTATTGTTATTAACATTCGCCCTGTTTTTTTTACTTATTTCAATCTTCCCGCACCCCAGCGCGTATGCCGAAAGCGAGGAAAAAAGCGTAGTGCTCACGATTAACGCGATAAATAAAACCGGCGCGGAGGGTCATTCGCTGATCATCACCTCCTCATACCAAAAAATCTTATCGTCAACGACAGTGGGCTTTTCATGGTGGAAGACCGCCACT
>Ga0172377_10008455_pt1 | contig 10558 bp, 7 predicted proteins | sample Pumphouse3metaG_FD_119749 | JGI IMG/M metagenome (GOLD analysis project Ga0172377, IMG submission 119749) | Leachate microbial communities from a municipal landfill in Southern Ontario, Canada - Pumphouse #3 metaG | ecosystem: Engineered > Solid waste > Landfill > Unclassified | place: Canada... | reverse complement strand
ATTTTTAAATCTTGGATCTTTGGGATTAACACATACTGCTGTATCTCCAAGTATTGTTTCGGGACGGGTTGTGGCAATTGTTACAAATGTATTTTCCTCTCCTTCTACCTGATATCTTAAATAATACAGTTTTGATTTTACTTCCTTATATATTACTTCCTCATCGGAAAGGGCTGTTTTTGCAGCAGGATCCCAGTGTACCATACGTACTCCTCTGTATATGTATCCTTTATTATACAGATCTACAAATACTTTCAGTACAGACTCGCTCCTGATGGGATCCATTGTAAAACATGTACGGTCCCAGTCGCATGATGCTCCTATTTTCTTTAATTGTTCAAGGATTATTCCGCCATGTTCTGTTGTCCAGTCCCAGGCATGTTTTAAAAATTCATCTCTGGTGAGATCTGTTTTTTTTATGCCCTGTTCTTTTAGACGTCCTACTACTTTAGCTTCGGTGGCAATGGATGCATGATCGGTACCGGGTACCCAGCATGCATTTTTCCCCTGCATACGTGCATGACGGACAAGTATATCCTGAATTGTGTCGTTTAGCATATGCCCCATGTGAAGTACTCCTGTTACATTTGGAGGGGGTATTACTATTGTATATGGTTCACGCCCGTCAGGTACGGAATGAAAAAATTTATTGTCCATCCAGTATTTATACCATTTGTCTTCTACTTTGGAAGGGATGTATTTGCTTGGGATCTCCATTGTTTTATGCTTTAATATATTTTATTTTATATTTGTTCTTTTCTCAATATTATAGGTTTTTTATCTCAGTAAACTAGTTTACCCTCAATCTTTGTATTAAAAAAAGTCTAAAGATCCGATAAAAAATTTCATTTTTTAGTGACTTCTGAAATTCAATATTTAACCTTGAGCCTACTCTTAAAAGTAGGTTTTTAAAAATTGATTATAAATAACGACATACAACCTATTTATTAATAAGAAAATACCGTAAAGGTTAAAGCAACTATTTTAACTATAACTTATAAATATTTGCATATCCGACTTTTCGGATTGGGCTCAACCTTTATCGTTTTTTTCTTTTCCGGTACAAAATTAAAAAAGTTTATGGAAATTTACATTTAGCACCTAAATTCCGTAAGAAAGTTTCATAATAGATAATTCCATACTTACTTTTAGGTAATAGCATATTTCACATTGTTATATTTGTACCTTCAAAATTATTTTTTTAACAAAAATAATAATCACTTAATTTTTTTTGCGATAAGAATCACCATATTTTAAAATGGTTATTTTATCTTTGCCATTTATAAATCATATTTGGATATGCCTAAAACATCTAAAAGAGGTGACCTGATGCCTTTTTCACCAATCAGAAAGCTAGTACCTTTAGCTAATAAAGCTATGGAGAAGGGAATAAAGGTTTACCATCTAAACATAGGACAACCTGATCTGCCCACGCCTGAAAAGGCGCTGGATGCTATCCGGAATATAGACCGTAAAATACTGGAATATAGCCCTAGTGAAGGGATTTACTCTCTTCGGAAAAAATTGTCGGAATATTATAGAACTTTTGATATCAAAGCGGATGTAGATGATATTTTCATTACCTGCGGAGGTAGTGAAGCGGTAGAGGTAGCTTTTATGTCCTGCCTCGATCCCGGAGATGAAATTATTGTTCCGGAACCTGCCTATGCTAATTATGAAGCGTTTGCCATTGTTGCCGGTGCTGTGATTAAGTCTATTCCTGCTAAAATTAATGAAGGCTTTCGTCTGCCACCGATGAAGGAATTTGAAAAACTTATTACTCCCAGAACTAAGGGTTTTATGATATGCAATCCTAATAATCCTACAGGATATCTTTATTCACGTTCTGAAATGAATCAGATTAGGGATCTGGTTAAAAAATATGATCTCTTTCTGTTTTCTGATGAAGTTTACCGTGAATTCTGTTATACGGGAGCTCCTTATATTTCGGCCTTCCATTTAAAAGGGATTGAGAACAATGTCGTTCTTATTGACTCGGTTTCAAAACGTTATAGTGAATGTGGAATTCGCATAGGTGCTTTGATTTCAAAGAATAAGGCAATTAAACAGAATGTTATGAAGTTCTGTCAGGCAAGACTTAGTCCTCCTCTGATTGGTCAGATTGTAGCTGAAGCTTCCATTGACGGAACAGAAGAATATATGAGAGATTCTTATGAGGAATATTCCGAAAGACGAAAATTTCTTGTTGACGGACTGAACCGTATACCCGGAGTTTATTCACCTATTCCAATGGGTGCTTTTTACACTACTGTAAAATTACCTGTTGATGATTCTGATAAATTCTGCGAATGGCTGCTATCTGATTTTGAATATAATAAGGAGACTATATTTCTTGCTCCTGCTTCAGGATTTTACACTACTCCGGGTTATGGCAAAAATGAGGTTAGAATGGCTTATGTTCTGGATAGAAAAGATCTTGCAAAATCCTTGATAATTTTAGAGAAAGCTCTTGAAGTTTATCCCGGCAGAACGGAATAAAAAATATAACTAAAAATAAAAAATGGACAGATTAAAACCTGTCCATTTTTTATTTTTAGAATGTGTCTTTAATTCCCAAATTTGGACATAAATTGTACTCTGACCAGACGAAGGTCTTCTTCTGAATATTCGTCTTCGCCTAATTCATCAATGGCATCTTCTATTGAATCGGTTTCTGCATTTTTAAAGTATTCAAAAACTTCTTTCTGATGATCTTTATCCAGTATGTCATTTACTGCGTAATCAATATTAATTCTTGTACCGGAGTTAACAATAACTTCCAATTCGCTTAGAAGTTCATCCATATCCATTCCATCGGCATCGGCTATATCTTCCAGTGATACCTGTCTATCTATATTATGGATAATAGATACTTTTGTTTTAGATTTATTGGCTACTGATTTTATTACCAGATCCTGTGCCCTTTCAATTTCATTATCTTCGACATATGCTTTTATAAGGGCGATAAATTCTTTACCAAAACGACGTGCTTTTCCTTCTCCTACGCCCTGAATATTTTTCAACTCATCCATTGTTACAGGATACTGAATTGACATATCGGAAAGTGATGCATCCTGAAATATCACAAACGGAGGCAGATTCTTTTTTCTGGAGACATCTTTTCTCAAACCTTTCAGCATTTCAAATAATTCAGGATCTCCTGAGCTTCCCCCTGTAGGTGCTCCTGTTAGTTCCTGCTCTTCTTCATCATAGTTATGGTTTCTAACCAGCATAAAGGATTTTGGATGCTTTATAAATTCACGTCCTTTGTCCAATATTTTCAATAATCCGTAATTATCTATATCTTTTTTAATAAAACCAGCTATTAAACCCTGACGAAATACTGCATTCCAAAAACTTGCACTATGATCATCACCGCTTCCGAATGATTTGAGTTCATCATGATGAAATGATTTTACCGCAGCGGTTTTATTTCCTATTAATATATCGGATATATGCTCTGCTTTATATTTTTCTTTTACTTCATCAATGGCCAGTAAGGCCCTGTGTACTTCATCTTTGGCTTCTACCTGTTCTTTGGGATTAAGACAGTTATCACAATTTCCACATGGTCCGTCATATGATTCTCCAAAATAATTAAGCAAAGTTACTCTTCTGCAGACAGATGATTCGGCATAGGAGCCCATATCCAGTAAAAGCTGACGACCTATTTCCTGTTCTGCTACAGGTTTTCCCTGCATAAATTTTTCCATCTTTTGTATATCCTTATATGCATAAAAGGCTATACATTGTCCCTCACCTCCGTCTCGTCCGGCACGACCTGTTTCCTGATAGTAGCTTTCAATACTTTTGGGTATATCATAATGAATGACAAATCTAACGTCGGGTTTGTCTATCCCCATTCCAAAAGCTATGGTGGCAACAATTACATCAACTTCTTCCATTAGAAATTTGTCCTGATTACCTGATCTGGTGGCTGAATCCATTCCAGCATGATAGGCAAGGGCTTTTATTCCGTTAACACAAAGAAATTCTGCTATTTGTTCTACTTTTTTACGACTTAAACAGTATATGATTCCTGATTTTCCGGGATTTTCATTAATAAATTTAAGAATTTGTATTTCCGGTTTAATTTTGGGTCTTACCGCATAATATAAATTGGGGCGATTATATGAAGCCATGAATACTTTGGCATCTGTCATACCAAGGTTTTTCTGAATATCATGCTGAACCTTTGCCGTTGCCGTTGCCGTTAATGCTATTATCGGGGCATCACCTATTTCCTGTGTAATGGGTCTTATTCTCCTGTATTCAGGACGAAAATCATGTCCCCATTCCGATATACAATGGGCTTCATCTACAGCATAAAATGAAATTTTTATGCTTTTAAGAAATTCAATATTTTCTTTTTTAGTTAATGATTCGGGAGCTACATACAAAAGTTTTGTTCTTCCCGAAATTACATCTTCCTTTACTTCTTTAATCGCCTGACGATTTAATGAAGAATTAAGAAAATGAGCAATTTTATCATCTGCTGTCATATTTATGATAAAATCGACCTGATTTTTCATCAATGCTATCAATGGTGAAATAACAATAGCTGTTCCTTCCATTATCATAGCCGGTAACTGATAACACAAAGACTTCCCCCCTCCCGTCGGCATAAGAACAAATGTGTCATGCCCACTGATCAAACTTTTTATAACTTCTTCCTGCTGACCTTTAAAGCGATCAAAACCAAAGTATTTCTGAAGTTGATCAATTAATTCATTTTTCATAAAAACGCATCATTTTTTTCATCTTTTTTTTATACGGAGAACTAATATATGTAAAATTATGTCCACATGAAAATTTTTTTGTTTTTTTAACCTTTACATTATTTAATTGGTTACAAATAATTTCACAAGACTAATTTGATATCAATAAATGTAGTTATATTTGTCGTATATATTTAAACATACATATTATATTAACGGGACTTTTAAGAAAAAATGACCAGAAAAAAAGGAAAAAAAGATAAGGACTCAAAAGAAGAAATGTCCTTTTTAGAACATTTGGAGGAATTGAGATGGCATTTTATACGAGCTTTTTTAGCTATTATTATTATTTCAATTGTAGTATTTATTGAGAAAAATTTAATTTTTGATAAGATTATTCTGCATCCTAAAATGCCTGATTTCTGGACTAACAGAATGTTTGAAAAACTGTCTGATTTTCTTGGCACAGACGCTTTGAGAATAAATACTCATCCTTTTCAGCTTATAAGTATTAATATGTCGGGGCAGTTTATGACTCATATATGGACCTCTATTATTGGCGGTCTTATTGTTGCCTCTCCTTATGTTATATTCGAATTCTGGCAATTTGTCAAGCCTGCTTTATATGAAAAAGAAAGAAAAACATCAACAGGAGCTGTTTTTTATATGTCAGGACTATTTATTCTTGGAGTATTATTTGGATATTATCTGATCGTTCCCCTGTCTATTAATTTTCTGGGATCTTATTCTATAAGTGAAAATGTTGTCAATCAAATTAATATTCTTTCGTATATTAATACTGTTGCTTCTATTACTCTGGCTAGTGGAGTTGTGTTTGAATTGCCTGTTTTTGTTTTCTTTTTAAGTAAAGTGGGTATTCTTACGCCGGAATTTATGATTAAGTATCGTAAACATTCGTATGTGATATTACTTATTCTTTCTGCTATTATTACACCGCCTGATGTATTCAGTCAGATTTTGGTATGTATTCCTCTTGTTCTTCTTTACGAACTGGGAATCATTATTTCCAGAAGGGTCGAGAAAAAGCATAAGGAAGAATTTGATGCAATGTAAATTAATAATTAAGAAATAAGATTTTAAAATTATTAATTTTTATATATGTATAGAATGAAAATTACGAATTCCCTGTAACAGTTACGGAGACGGAAAACGTAAAACTCATGAATATAAATAAAGACCAACATGAAACTGCGAGCTGAAAACATAGTTAAAAAATATCGGAAACGTACCGTCGTTAATGGCGTATCCATCGATGTTAGTCAGGGAGAAATCGTTGGGTTGCTGGGACCTAATGGTGCAGGAAAAACAACTTCTTTTTATATGATAGTAGGACTTATACGACCATTATCCGGGAAAATATTTCTTGATAATGAGGATATAACAAGTCTGCCTGTTTATAAAAGAGCTCAAAAAGGAATCGGTTATCTTGCACAGGAGGCTTCTATTTTCCGCAAACTTAGTATTGAAGATAATCTGAGAGCTGTTCTGGAAATGACTGAATTATCTAAAAAAGATCAGAAAGAAAGGATGGAGTCTCTGATTGACGAGTTCGGCCTGGAACATATCCGTTTTAGTAAAGGCTATCAGCTTTCCGGAGGAGAAAGACGACGGACGGAAATTGCAAGGGCTCTGGCTATAGATCCAAAGTTTATTTTGCTTGATGAGCCTTTCGCAGGAGTTGATCCAATTGCTGTGGAAGATATTCAGAATATTGTCAAAACATTGAAAGATAAAAATATTGGAGTTTTAATAACTGACCATAATGTTCACGAAACTTTGTCTATTACTGACAGATCGTATCTGCTTTTCGAAGGATCTATTCTTAAAGCAGGAACAGCTGAGGAACTGGCAGCCGATGAAGACGTAAGAAGAGTATATCTGGGACAGAATTTCACTTTACATTAAAAAAGATATAATAACTTATATGTGTATTTACAATAATTATACCTTATAATATGTAAAATACATATATACCATATACTGTATTGTAAAGTATAATAAGTTATTTTATAAAGTTTCTGATATTGAAGTTTATTTTACTATAAAACTGAAGATAAAAGCTAATATTCAACGCTAAATATTAATTGTCACTTTTCTTTTGTAAATTATAACCTAAGTTTGTTTAATAGATTAGCAACAAGTTGGCAAAAACCAAAATTAACTTTATATTTGCGGCTCAATAAAAGGAATGCGGGCGTGGCGGAATTGGTAGACGCGCTAGACTTAGGATCTAGAGCTTAACAGCGTGGGGGTTCGAGTCCCTTCGTCCGCACAAAGCAGGAATAGCCGTTCTGCTTGAACTATTCAGGCAGAACGGCTTTTTCTTTGTGAAAAATTATTTTTTCGTAAAAAAATGAATAATTAATTATTACCTGAAATTTTTTCCATCATAATATTATTAAGTGGGATTGTATGAATATTACAAAAGAGAGCATTGATGAGTTAACGGCAACACTGACCGTCAAAATCGAGAAGATTGATTATGAATCCAGTGTAAACGAAGTTTTAAAAAACTATCGTAAAAAAGCTAACATGCCGGGATTCCGTCCCGGAAAAGTCCCTGCGGGTCTGGTCAAAAAATTGTACGGGAAAGCAGCTATCGCTGATGAAGTCAATAAGGTTCTGTCAAAGAGTCTGTCAAAATATATTATTGATGAAAAACTCAATATTCTTGGAGAGCCTCTTCCTGATGAAGAAAAACAACCAAAAATAGACTGGGACAAAGATGAAAAATTTGAATTCATTTTTGATATAGCAATGTCTCCTGAATTTTCTATTTCACTGGACAAGAAAAACACCTTGCCCTACTACAAAATAACTGTAGATGAAAAGATGATTGACCAGCAGGAAAAGAATTATGCCGGCCAGTACGGAAAGAATATATCTGTTGAAAAAGCAGAAGGTAAAGATACCATGAAGGGTAACTTTATTCAGCTTGATGAGAATGGCAATGAAATGGCTAATGGAATTAAGGCTGAGGATGTGTTAGTTGCACCTGATGTATTGAAGGACGAAGAAATTAAAAAAGAATTCTGTTCCAAAACAAAAGGAGACGAGATTATTGTTGACCTGAATAAGATTTATGATAATAATACTAATCTGATTTCCGGACTGCTGAAAATTTCTAAGGAGAAAGCTGAAAAAATAGAAGGTAATTTCAAATTTTCAATTTCTGATATTCTTCGTTTTATTCCTGCTGAAATAAATGAAGAGCTGTTTAAAAAAATATACGGAGAAGATACAGATATAAAAACTGAAGATCAGTTTAAGGCTAAAATAAAAGAAGAAATTGAAAAAACTCTGAAAATGTCTTCTGATTATAAATTTTCGATAGACAGCAGGAATAGTCTCGTAGAAAAAACTAACATGAAATTACCTGAAGAATTTCTGAAACGCTGGATAAAGGAGACTAACCAGAAATTAACTGATGAGCAAATCGAAAAAGATTTCGATAATTTCATGAAGGATCTTCGCTGGCAACTGATTTACACCAAAATATTAAAGGATAATTCCATTGAAATTAAGGAAGAAGATATAATGGATTCTGCTAAAAAAATTGCTTCAATGCAATTCCGTCAGTATGGTATGTTAAATGTTCCTGAATCACAGCTTGACGCTTATGCTGCTCAGATTATAGAAAATGAAGAAGAAAAGAAACGTATTGAGAATCAGGTTGGCGTTGATAAAGCTATTGAGCTTATCAAAACAAAAGTAACTGTTGAAGATAAAGAAATCAATCAGAATGATTTTCAAAAATTAATGGAAAAATAAATGACAAATTTGGGGAAGGAATTCAACAAATATGCGACAAAACATAAAGGTATTAGTAGTCTGAATCTACATCAGTATCAATCTATGTTCACTGACAGTGTTACTCCTTATATAATTGAGGAAAGACAAATGAATATGGTTTCTATGGATGTATTTTCCAGACTTATGATGGATCGTATCATCTTTCTGGGTACTCCTATTTATGATGATGTTGCAAATATTATCCAGGCACAGCTTTTATTTCTGGAATCAACTGATCCGAATAAAGATATTCAGATTTATTTAAATACTCCGGGCGGATCGGTAACTGCCGGACTTGGTATTTATGATACTATGCAGTATATTAAACCACAGGTATCTACCATGTGCACAGGTATGGCTGCATCTATGGGTGCTGTTTTACTTACAGCCGGAGATAAAGGGAAACGTTCGGCACTGAAGCATTCAAGAATTATGATCCATCAGCCTATTGCGGAACAGGCGGACAGGCTTCGGATATTGAAATTACTGCACGTGAAATCATAAAGATGAAAAACGAACTTTATGATATTATCGCAACACATAGCGGAAAATCAACTAAACAGGTAGCTAAAGATGCTGACAGAGATTACTGGATGACTGCCGAAGAAGCTAAGGAATATGGTATGATTGATGAAGTTATGGTAAAAGGATAAAGTGAACAAACAGAACAAACAGGAAGTAAAAATCATGGACAAATGTTCTTTTTGCGGACGTGAAAGAAAAGATGTCAATTTTTTGATAAGCGGGATTGATGTTTTCATATGCGATCAATGTATTGAGCAGGCATACAATATAATTAAGGAAGAATTCAATAATGACAAGGAATTTGACCTTGGTGAAATAAAGCTGTTAAAGCCTAAAGAAATTAAGACTTTTCTGGATCAGTATGTTATTGGTCAGGATCAGGCTAAAAAAGTTCTTTCCGTGGCAGTATATAATCATTATAAAAGACTGACACAGAAGGTTGAGGATGATGAAATAGAAATTGAAAAGTCTAACATTATTCTGGTAGGCCAGACCGGAACAGGGAAAACTTTGCTGGCAAGAACTATTGCAAGAAAGCTTAATGTTCCTTTTACTATTGTTGATGCTACCGTTTTTACAGAAGCCGGATATGTAGGTGAAGATGTTGAGAGTATGCTTACCCGTCTTCTGCAGGCTGCCGATTATAATGTTAAGGCTGCTGAAAAAGGGATTGTTTTTATTGATGAGATTGATAAAATTGCACGTAAACAGGATAATCCTTCTATTACCCGTGATGTATCGGGAGAAGGTGTTCAGCAAAGTCTGCTAAAATTACTTGAAGGTGCTGATATTAATGTTCCGCCTCAGGGTGGGCGTAAACATCCGGAACAGAAAATGATTTGTGTTAACACTAAAAACATTCTGTTTATCTGCGGTGGAGCTTTTGACGGTATTGAAAAGAAAATTGCCAAACGGTTAAATACTACTGTTGTTGGATATGGTATGCATAAAGAGATGCAGTCTATAGACAGAAATAATTTATTACAATATATTTCTCCGCAGGATTTAAGAAGTTTTGGTCTTATTCCGGAGATCATAGGTCGTCTGCCAATACTGGCTTATCTTGAGCCTCTAGACCGTAATTCGTTAAGAAAAATTCTTACACAACCTAAAAACAGTCTGACTAAACAGTATATTAAATTGTTTCAGCTGGATGGCATTAGTCTTAGTTTTGAAAATGATGCGCTGGAATTTATTGTAGATAAGGCTATTGAGTTTAGTCTTGGCGCCAGAGGATTACGTTTTATTTGTGAGACTATCATGAATGATGCTATGTTTGAATATCCTTCAAAAAAGATTAAACAATTGTGTATAACCAAAGAATATGCTGAATCGAAACTTGATTTAAAAACATCAAGAAGACTGAAGGCGAGCTGATAACAGGTTTTATCTTTTTTCTTAACATAAAAATCCCGGATTGACTTTTAATATTGTCCGGTTGGATGAATAGGATAATTTTATTAAATTAAAATTATCCTATTGATTTTAATTCAGATAACCAT
>Ga0172377_10008451_pt1 | contig 10562 bp, 8 predicted proteins | sample Pumphouse3metaG_FD_119749 | JGI IMG/M metagenome (GOLD analysis project Ga0172377, IMG submission 119749) | Leachate microbial communities from a municipal landfill in Southern Ontario, Canada - Pumphouse #3 metaG | ecosystem: Engineered > Solid waste > Landfill > Unclassified | place: Canada... | reverse complement strand
CCAAAACAATCGGCGGATGGAGCGGCTATAACAGCAATGTCGATTTTCACTTCTCCATCTTGAATGGCTTGCACTCTTCCTCCATGGGAACGCAATACGGCGCAACCTTTCATTCCCCCGTAAGAGGTGTGTTTTCCCAGTGCTCCATTCATCGAACCTTCGATGTGATGAATAGTTCCGTCTTCCAAATATTTAATCAACGGCTCATTGCAAGGAAAAGAGGCCGAGGGAACCCATGTTAAATCTTTTATTCCGTTTGCATTTGCAATATCGAAAATCAAATTACTCACCAAATCCCCGTCACGTAAATGATGATGGGTTGAGATTGTCATCCCATTTTTCAAACCGCATCGTTTCAGTGCTTCTTCTAAAGAATGTACTGTTTTATCGCCATTTGAGGGATAATCCAAACAACTCGGGATGGGAGGAGCATATTTCCGTCCGGAGGGTTTATATTTTCCTATCCCTTTAAAAGGAACCATTTTTTGTCCGTTTACGATAGTAGGCACTCTTCTGCCGGCGGCATTTACAACGAATTTTTCACACTTCATAGCGTGCATATGTTTAATCATTATTAATTAACTACATTATTTAAAAAGCCTTCTCTCCATTGAGGAGAAAGTTTTCCCATGGTAATAGCCAACTGCAAAGTTCTTTCGGCTCTTTTCACAACCGGAGCGTCAATCATTTTTGTTCCTAAAGAAACAACACCCAATCCATTTTCTTTAGCAATCATATAGGCATTGATGATTTTCATTGCTTTTTCAATTTCATCGCTTTCGGGAGCAAAACTCTCCTTAATAACTTTAATTTGCCTTGGGTGAATACATCCCATGCCATCGAAGCCAAGGGCTTTTGAACGTAATACATTATTTTTTAAAGCTTCCATATCGGAAACATCGGAGAAAACGGAATCGATAGCTTGAATTCCTGCAGCACGACATGCGTTGACTAAAACGGAACGAGCAAAAAAGGATTCGGTTCCTTCGGCAGTTCGTTTAACTCCTAAATCGGCCGTATAGTCTTCTAAACCTATTGCCAAAGCCACAACATTGGGTGCAGCTGTTGCAATATCGAAGGCTTTCATAACACCCAATGCACTTTCAATGATAGGCATCAACCAAATATCATGAGAAATAGAATGTTGTTTCTTTAATTCTTCAATGTGTTCATTAAGCAATTTAATTTGATCGGCACCTTCGCATTTAGGCACTAAAATCAGATTGACATTATGCGGAATAATATATTTCAAATCTTCTAATCCATTGGGAATTTGATTAATTCGCACCATACGTTCTGCGTTGTAAAAATCAATGCCTCTTAATGCATTACGTACCATAAAACGGGCTTCATATTTCTTTTCGTAAGCAACGGCATCTTCCAAATCAAGAATAATGGCGTCGGGTTGATGAATACCCGCATTGATAGCCAATGAAGGGGTATTGCCCGGCAAATACAAACGGGTGAAACGATGTTTTTCTTTATTAGTAGTATAGGCATTTGCCTGCAAAAAAGGTAATAAATATTCTTTGTCGGTTTGTATTAATTGTTTAATGCAAGCTTCCATCCTTGCAGCTATCACCAATGGAATTGCTCCGCTATCTTCTACATCGACCTTAGCATGATTTATATGAAAATAATCTAAAATACCTTTTATTTCTTTTTCAATTTGTTTACCAAATAATGCTTTTACTTTACTGGTAATATTTATTTCCATTCCTCCCTGAGAGGTTAACTCCAAGGATATAAAACAATCGGAACGAACCCCTTTGCCTTTATTTCCGGCTGTGGCAAATGTTTTCATATGTTGTAATTAAGTTAAATTTAAATAGGACAAAACAACACACAAATCATTTTATCTTGTCCTATTATATCAAATTATTCCAGTCCTAAAACTTTCAATCCTTGATTAAATCGTATATCTCTTGGTATACCTGCATCATTAATTTTATCTAAATCCTTTTGCAGGCTGGGTGTAATTGCTCCGTTTTCTTCTCTGAATTTGGTAGCGAATTCAAAATTACCATCACCTTGTGTTACCAAAATAAGATTAGCCCAACTGTTCACTGTTGCTTTTGCTTTTTCAAAATCAATATGATACGTTCCATCTTCATTTCTCACAAAGGCACCTTCTTTTTCCATATAATTATAACACATCATATTGGCTTTACCATGAGAACTGGAAGCACCGAAACGAACCGACCTGAGAATACCGGCTATATAAGTAGTAATAGCATCTTCTACACTGATATTGGTAATTTCTTTCTTTTCTATTAATTTACAAACCATAAACAAACCTAAAATATCGGCTTTGGCTTCTTCCCAAGATGTTTTCTCTGTTTTCATGGCTTGGTCGACAGTGCCTTTTCCATTAATGGTTTTTTTGATGCCTAATCCATGAGAAACCTCATGAAAGGTTACATTCCAAAAGAAAGCATCGAATTTTAGATGTTGTTGTTGTTGGGGTTCAACAATCATTTTTCCAATAGGCATAAGAATCTTGTCGAATTTTGCTTGCATGCTGTTACGTAGTTGTAAGCGTCGTGCTCCTTTTTTAGCTTGTACTTTATCATCATTTGGTAAATTAATGGCAATGGTTTTACTTCCCGAATTGCAATCACCGGCATAATAAATTGCATCATAAACATTTAAATCGGAAGAAGTTCCGGGAACAAATGTTTTATACTTAAGATCGCAGGGTAATTCTTTTTGCAGCATAGGAAGCATTTGAATGAATTTAGCCAATTCCTTGCTTCGTTCTTCGTCCTTAACCAATATAAAAGCTTCATAAGAAGCTTTAGCTTCATTTAATTTGTCATCGTAATTTTCGATAGGCCCAACGACAAAATCCAATTTACTGTCTTTCATATCCATCCAAGCCATATCGCTGTTAAAATAATTGTCGGTTTGAAAGGCTTTCTTACGTTCTATTAAATATTTTTTTAATCCTTGATTTTCAGCAATGGCAATGGCTTGATCCAATAGTTCACATACTTTGCTTAGTTCTTCTTTATATTCATCTTTATACCAAACGGTTTTCAAACTATTGTCTTCATTCCGACGAAGAACGGTATATAAACTGCTTTTATTAACATCATTATAGGCTTCATATTCTTCTTTTGTAATATCTTGTGGATAATAATTACACCCTAAAGGCTTTTGATTGAATCCATTAATAAATGGTTTATCATTATTTAATCTTTCCCAGGGACCGTAATTTATTTTTACAAATTCCTTTGCATAATTATCCTGAATGGTGTCTAAAATTGTCTTATCCCCAAAAGTTTGTTTCCAAAACAAATGGTCCATGATTTCGGCAATTTGAATAAAAATGGGGATGAGTTTTTTTTCATTTTCTGGAAGTTGAGCAATCAAAGGGGAGTTTAAATCCACAAAGGCAAACTCTTCTACTTTTAATTGCATTTCTGTTTTCACCGGTTCTTCCTTAGGCTGTTCGGCTTGAGTGTTTTTTCTATTACAACCAACAGCTAATAATCCTATTGTCATGACAAGGGTAACGTTAAATATTTTCCGTTTCATTTTTAATTATTTTATTTGATGATGTTTTTTATGATGCAAAAGTATTAAAAATTATGCTACTTTTGCACCAAATATCAATAATTTTTTTCTTTTGAAAAAGCAACATATATGATTAAAAAACTTTTTCTGACTTTTTGTTTATCCCTTTTTTTTACAACAAATTATGCAAGTTATTTGAAAAACGTACCACAAACGATTCAACAACCTGACGGTCGTGTTATCCATTGTTTTGCATCCGGAGATGAGTTTCATAACTGGTTGCATGACGCTGCTGGTTTTACGATAATAAAAAATACACAAACGGGTTTTTATACTTATGCCGTAAAAATCGGTGAAGAACTTTATCCATCGGAATACATTGTAGGCGTTGCAAATCCATATCAACTCGAATTAAAACCACACACAAATATATCGGCTGATAAATGGATGGAAAAAAGAAAATCCTTTGAAGCTTTAACTCCCCAACTACCGTTTCAAAAAACAAGTGGCAAAAACCATGGCGAAATCAATAATTTAGTGTTTTTTATTCGTTTTTCCGATGAATCGGATGAAAGTTTCTCAACTTCTTACACATCCATACTGAACAAATTTAACGATTCTTCATCTCTTACAGCTAACTCCTTATATAATTATTATAGATTAACATCTTACGGAAAACTATGTGTTAACAGTTACTTTTATCCTACATCGAACACATCGACCATTTATTCGTTTCAAGACAGTTTCCCCAGAAATTATTATATAGAATATGATTCCATAACAAATCCAAACGGTTATAGAGGGTCAACTCAAAGGCGAAACAGGGAACATGCACTATTGAAAAGAGCCGTTTTGTTTTTTCAAGACAGCGTACCCGAATCCTTAAATCTTGATTATAATAATGATGGAAATATTGACAATGTATGTTTTGTAACATCCGGTTCACCTGCGGGCTGGAGTAACTTAATGTGGCCGCACCGTTGGAGTTTATCTTCACATGAAGTGTATATAAACAGTAAACGCGTGTATGATTATAACTTTATTATGGAAAGTTATATGTATGTCGGTATTATTACTCACGAATTTATGCATACATTAAGTGCTCCTGATTTATATCGCTACAAAGATGATGAAAACATCACCCCCGTAGGTCCTTGGGATTTGATGGCCTCTACAAATTATTCAAAACCACAAGGATTAGGAGCCTATATGAAATACAAATACGGCAATTGGATCGACAGCATCCCTACTATTTATAAAAACGGCACTTATACTTTATATCCCGCCAATGGAACAAGACAAGATAAAATTGCCTATAAAATTCCCATCGAAGGAGAGTCGGATCAATTTCTCCTTGTTGAATACCGCAAAACAAGCTCTTCCACTTTCGAATCCAGTTTAGCCGGTTCCGGAATGTTAATTTATAGAATTGATGAGCGCTTTAACGGCAATGCAAGCTACAACGGTTATTCTATTCTTGATGAGGTTTATCTTTTCCGACCCGGTGGCACTCCTAATAGTCAAGGATCTTTATCACAAGCTCATTTTAATGAAGAAAACAGAAGAACTGTATTTAATGAAACTTCCAATCCCTTCCCTTTTTTATCGGAAGGAGATATTGTACACGAAATTTTTATTTCAAATATAAGTAGAACGGTTGACAGCATACAATTCACTATCGGTATTGACACTACTGTTTTAAGACTCGACACAAACAATATGCTACTCGAAAACCAATTGGATTATTTAGATACGTTTTCTATTACGGCCAATACAACATGGAGTATACAATGCGATACTTCTTGGATTAGTTTATCCGCAAGCCAAGGCAGCGGAGATGCACAAATCGTTGTTTCAACCAAACAATTAAACACAACTACCATTAATCGAGAAATTGAATTGTCGGTCATAGGACATTCCCGCATTCAAACACTTCACATAATTCAAAAACCTGTTATAATAAACAAATGCATGGCAATTAGCAATATACTCGAAAACGATACACTAACCGAATTCACATTTCCTTATTCCGATTCGAATAATTATGTTAATGCGGCTTCCGAATATTTTTTAATCTCTGATGAAATAACAATCGACTCACTCGCTATATATTTCGGCAACCTCCAATTATCCTCTAACGATACGGTTATCATTAGAATTTCAAACACCAATTCCCTTAAAACACCCACAACCATAATAAAAACAATCCATTTATCCGGCGATCAAATCCAAGCTCTTGCATGGAATACTATTGTTTTAGAAAAACCAATAAAAACAGTAAAACATTTTTGTGTTTATTATATTCTACCCGGAAATCCTGGAGATGAAGATTCGTCTTATTTTGTATTAGCTCAAAACAAGAAATTTAGAAACAATAGCTACTCTACCGGATTTTTAAGATATAATAACTATTGGAATGAACCGAAAAATTTTATCTACAACAATACTAATTATTCCATTCCTATCCGTCTTTATGTTTGCCCTACCGATATTTCGATCAAGGAAACTTTGCCAAAAGAAGCCTTTACCGTTAAACTATATCCCAATCCGGCAAAAGGCATGCTTCACATCGAAACACTAAACAACTCCTCTTCCATTGTTAATTTTACTATATATAACATCAAGGGTCAGATGATTTCTACCTATCTTAATAAAAACGCATCTGAAACACAGTCAATCAATATAGGTAATTTAGCAAGCGGGATGTATTTTTTAAAAGTAAGCGGTTCCGACTTTTCGAAAGTTAAATCTTTTATAGTTGAATAACTTATGGCATTCTATGGCTTTTGCAACATTGCATTAATCCCTTTACGCAAACAAGCCTCCCACCGGTCGGAGATGGTCAGTCAACTGTTGTTTGGCGAAGCCTACGAAATAATGGAATATGAAAACGATTGGCTCTTAATTAAAACGCATTTCGACCAATACGAAGGCTATATAGATCGAAATCAACTGTCCCTTATACGTGAAGAAGAATATATTCGATACTATCAAAAGCAAAACACCATTGTTTCTCAAGAAAACACCTCACTATTTGACAAAAGAAGAAACTTTTCTTTTCAAATCCCGCCCGGAGCAAGTCTTCCCCTTAGCGATAATCAACGCATAAGCATGGGTGCCGAATGGTTTGAAATTACTCAACTGCCTCCTGCCAAAAGTATGGAAGAACACTTACATTCATTTATCAACACACCCTACCTCTGGGGAGGTCGCTCACCCTTAGGAATTGATTGCTCGGGATTCAATCAAATTATCTTTAAAATGTCAGGTATCCGCCTTCAACGCGATGCTTCACAACAAGCGAAACAAGGAATCGATATTGATAACTTGGAGCAAGTCCGCTGCGGAGACTTGGCTTTCTTCCAAAACAATAATGGATTTATTACCCATACAGGCATCTTATTAAACAAACAAAGCATCATCCATGCCAGCGGAAAAGTGCGTATTGACAAAATTGATAAAAAAGGTATTTTTAATCTCGAAAAAGAAGAATATTCTCATAAACTACACAGCATTAAAAGAGTGCTTTCAAAATAATCATAACTATATCTGCAATCAATCCTATGTCAACAACTATCATTAATCCGAAAAAAGACAAAATCTTCTCTAAAGAATGGACTTTATCCTATCTGGGTTTAATAGCAGGTACTTTTATACTAGCTTTGGGATATGCCTTTTTTATGACCCCATATAAAATAACACCCGGCGGCATTTACGGTATCTCTATCGTCCTTCACCATCAATTTCATTTTCCTGTGGGATTGGCTGCTTTGTGTTTCAATTTACCCTTAACCTTAGTGGGATTGAAATTATTAGGCTCGCGTTTCGGGATCAAAACATTCATAGGATTTATTTTAACCGCTCTTTTTACCGACGGTTTGATATTTTTCATAGGAAACGATCCCTTAAACCTCCACGACGAAGTGTTGTTGGCCAGCATTTTCGGAGGTGTTATCATGGGAATTGGTGTGGGATTGATTTTTAAATCACGCGCATCGAGCGGCGGCACCGATGTTTTAGCCTCTATTCTTTCCAAATACACCAAAATCCCTCTGGGAAAACAATTAATGATAGTGGATTCATGTATTGTTGTATTTGGATTTATCGCCTTTCAAGACTGGAAAATTCCCTTGTATTCATGGCTTACTATTTTTATTATGGGTAAAGTAATCGATATGGTATTGCATGGGTTTAGCGACGATAAAATCGTTTTTATCATCTCCGATAAAAGCGAAGAACTGCGAAAAACCATTATCTATGATTTGCACAGAGGAGGAACCATTTTTCAAGCCAAAGGCATGTATACACAAGACGACAAAGATGTGCTCTTTACCGTTATGAACCGACGTGAAATCCCCGACTTGCAGAAATACATCTTCCAAGTCGACGCAAACGCATTCATAAGCATCTTGGATGCCTATGAAATATTGGGAAAAGGATTCAAATCCTTACAAGACAAAGTCGATTAAACAAAACATATGAAAACTTATTGCTTATGCTAAATTTTAACGTAAAAACACAAACCTTTAATGGCACCAAAATATAAAGGCATAGTCATCAAATCGACCGGCAATCTTTACACTGTCCGCCTCGAAAGCGGCGAAATCATCCATTGTAAATTAAAAGGGACATTTCGCATTAAAGGCATCAAAACCACCAATCCCATCGCTGTTGGCGACAGGGTGCAATTCGTTAAAGAAGAAAAAGAAGCTTACGGTTTAATTGAAACCATCGAAGAACGGAAAAACTATATTGCACGCAAATCTATAAATCTATCCCACATCACACACCTCCTTGCAGCCAATATCGACAGCGTTTTCCTTATCGTAAGCATTTGCGAACCAAGGACACCCCTCGGATTCATCGACCGCTTTTTAACCGCCGCCGAATCCTTTCGCATCAACACCACGCTTGTTTTTAATAAAATAGATTTATATGACAACGAAGCCACGCAGCGTATGAATCAATTGCAAACCATCTACAGAGATATTGGCTATCCTTGCCTGTCGGTATCGGCAACCAAGAAACAAGGATTAGACCAACTCCAACAAGCCATGCAAAACAAAACATCGCTTTTCGGCGGACAATCGGGAGTTGGAAAATCAACAATTATCAATGCCTTAGATAGCTCTTTGCAACTTAAAATCGGCGATATTTCATCCTATCACAACAAAGGAAAACACACCACTACCTTTGCCGAAATGTTTGAGCTATCGTTCGGAGGCTTTATCATCGACACACCGGGCATCAAGGAATTCGGCTTGATTGAATACCAAAAAGAAGAAGTAACCCACTATTTTCCGGAAATGTTACGCTTATTGCCTCACTGTAAATTCAAAAACTGCACCCATACCCACGAACCCCGGTGTGCGGTGAAAACGGCTTTTGAAAAAGGAGAAATCGCCTTATCCCGTTACCAAAACTATATCTCCATTATCGAAAACGAAGACATCGATATCAAGGATTGGATGTTAAAGTGAATTATGAATTATGAATTGGATTTTCGTGCCGAAAAAATAGTCAGGGGGTGATTGGGATTCACCCCCTGACTTAGTCTGTGATAATCCGTGTCAATCCGTGGGCAAAGAAGAGATCAATAAAAAATTAAAAACCATCCCGGATGCAATGCATTGATGAAGCGTCCTAAAAAAAGTGGACACTAAAAAAACGCTAAAAAGATGAACACAACACAGAAGAAAACGGTACGTTATAGTGAAAGTTTCAAATTAGAAATAATTCGTTACATAGAAGAAGAAGGATACAGTATAAACGATATTAAAAAACGATATGATATTAAAGGGGGACAAACAGTACAAAGTTGGATTAAGAAATACGGTAAAAATCAATTATTAAATAAAATAATAAAAGTTCAAACAATGAAAGAGATAGATGAATTAAAACGTTTAAGAGAAGAAAACAAAGCGTTAAAATTAGCGTATGCAGAATTATCGTTAGAACATAAATGTTCTGAAAAAGTGATCGAATTGGCTGATGAGATGTTCGGTATGGATTTAAAAAAAAAGTACGAATCAGAACGATTAATGAACTTGCAAGGAAGGAAAAGATAGATACGAGAAAGATGTGTAAGTATTTTGATATCAGTAAGAGTGGATATTATGCATCACTTAAAAAAGAGGAAAAAGATATGTTAAATACAGAGATAATATTGAAATTGGTACAAGAAAAACGCACGAAAATGCCTCGTGTTGGATGTAAAAAGTTATATTTTGATTTATATGAAAAACTACAAGATATTGAAAAAATAGGCAGAGATAAATTTATATCGATATTAAGGGACAACGATTTATTGGTAAATATTAAGAGAAAATATGTCAAGACCACAAATTCAAGACATAGGTTTTATAAGTATAATAACTTATTGTACGATAAAACACTAACTATTCCGAATGAATGTTGGGTTGCCGATATCACATACATAAGAACCGTAAATAAGTTTCTATATTTATCTTTGTTAACAGACGCATATTCACGTAAAATAGTTGGTTGGTATTTAAGTAATAGTTTATCAATAGAGGGTTGTTTGCAAACACTCAAAATGGCACTAAAACAAAGGAAATCAAAAACACCTTTAATCCATCATTCCGATAGAGGAATACAGTACTGCAGTAATGAATATGTTAATCTTCTAGAAAAAAATTCTATAGATATAAGTATGACAGAACAAAACCATTGTTATGAGAATGCAATTGCCGAGAGGGTGAATGGAATTCTTAAAAATGAATTTTTATTAGATAGTACTTTTAAAAATTACGATCAATGCTATAAAGCAGTAAAAGAGGCTATTGAAACATATAATAATGAAAGACCTCACTGGTCCTTAGGATTAAAAACGCCCACCCAGGTACATGATCAAAAATATAATATAGCAGGTTAAATAATAAAAATAAAAAAATAAAGTTAAATATTAAAAATAATAAATAATAGTCATTAATCAGTCCACTTATATCAGGACAAGTCATGAAAAACTGATAGCTGATAGCTGACAGCTGAGAGCTTTTTAAAACTGAAAACTGACAACTTTT
>Ga0172377_10008445_pt1 | contig 10567 bp, 7 predicted proteins | sample Pumphouse3metaG_FD_119749 | JGI IMG/M metagenome (GOLD analysis project Ga0172377, IMG submission 119749) | Leachate microbial communities from a municipal landfill in Southern Ontario, Canada - Pumphouse #3 metaG | ecosystem: Engineered > Solid waste > Landfill > Unclassified | place: Canada... | reverse complement strand
TTTATCTTTTCTGATGTTTTGTATTAATCTTGGTTTTCCGCTGTTAAAAACTTCGCCGGCTATGCCTTTGCCGCTTTTAAACTGATTTCGTAAATCGTTATCTATTTTAATTTCACCATTAACGCCGTAAATAACCGATTTTTCTACCAATTCTTCATATTTTTCATCAAGCAGAAAAATAGAGCCTCTCTGCGCGTTAAGCACTTGAACTCCCCGGCTGACTATTGCATCGAGGGTTTTTCCAAGGTCTCCCATGAAACTGACTGCCTGGGTAACTTCGTTTATTATAGCCAATTCTCTGACTTTTCTGGCTAAATCATAGTTCTTTTCGCGCAAACTCTGAAACTGCTGTATAAGTCTTGTTAAAGCCCATTGAATAGGTACCATAAACAGAACAGGAGTTATTTCTATAACAATATCGAAATAAAACATAACAATTGCAGAGACTGCCCATAAGGCGGCAGAAAGCAAAGTTATTATATCAAAAAAGAATCGTCTGGATTTCCATAAAGCGTAAGCAATAGCCAGAGCAAAGATAAATATAACAAGAATCGTCGTTGTTGTAGAATTTCTTGTTAAAAATCTTCGGCTTAAAATGTTATGAAGTAAGTTTGCGTGTATCTCTACCCCTGAAATAGCTCCAAAGGGTGAAAATTTAACATCTTCGGAAATTCCTTTTGCTCTGGTTCCTATTAATACCAGTCTGTTTTCGAAATATCTGTCGGGAAATCTTCCTTTGAGAGCGTCTGCGTAGCTTATTTCATCGAAGTGATGTGTACTTCCGGCGTAGTTTATCATGTAAGATTTAACTGTTTCGCCGGCTTCGGGTTCATAAGATTCATGGAAAGGCAAAAGCCTGTCACCAACCATCATTCCGTATTTTTCTATTGAAGGAGTTATATTCAAATAAGCTGAAGCCGCCGCTATTCCAAAAATATAGCTTCCGAAATCACCCGCCGGTTTGTAAAGCAAGAGCTTTCTGATTACTCCGTCGGGATTAAGGGTCTTATATTCTAAGTCTATAAATCCTTCATAGGGCATAGCCTTTTGCAAGGCTCTACAAGGTCGATCGGGAACTATTTTTTCGATCATTTCGAATGTTTCGGGATCCAATATATGCTTTTTGGTTATAACCAAAGGCAAAACAACATTTTTAAACGATTGGATTTGCTTAGCAAATTCAATATCGTCCTCACATCCTATTAGTGAGTCTTCGGTGAACATAATATCAAAAGCGACTGTTTTGGCTCCTGCATTATTTAATACAGAAAGAAGTTTTCCGTGTTGCTCTCTTTTCCATGGCCAGGCACCCAACTCATTAATGCAGTCGTCGGTTATGTTAACCAAAACAATGTATTGATTTCGCTGAAGCTCTCCCCTTTTCTTAAACCTAAAGTCTATTGTTGCATTTTCAAAGGTTGTAAACTTCCCGAAATAGAACAACAAGGAAAAAGTAAGAGCAAAAATCAATGCCATCAAGAATTCCCATAAGGGAATCAGTGAGGAAGGTTTTTCAGCCAGCTTAATTATTTCACCGGAGCTTAGAATGTTATCAGATCTATTCATGAAAGGTATTATTGATTTTCGGTTATTTGCGCTCGCAATTTTTTAATTTCACTGAACGCCTCGTGGAACATCTTATCAGTTTTTGGCAGAAGTCTTAAAGCTTCTTTGTAGTTCTTAATTGCCTTATCAATTTTATTGCTGTCGCGGTAGTTATCGGCACGAGTTTTATATAGTTTACCCAGCTTTTTTCTTGATTCCACAAATTTATCTTCGTAGATATTTTTATTATTATAAGCCGGAGCCAGCGGATCAACAGCCACAAAAGAAGAATATAGGTCTAATGCTTCTTCGTAATCTTTTACTGCTTTTTCCCAGACCGGCGAATTATCTATTTCGTCTGATTGCACATCTGTTTCTTCTATGTTTATCGCGATTTTTTCATTAATTTTATCAAGGAACCTTTTATAAACGTTGTCTTTTTTATCTATAAGATTAGCTGCTTTTTGCAATAATGTTGCAGCATGCGAGAATTTCTTTTTATTGTAAGCTTTGTAAATTTTGGCCAAGTAAGGTCTTATAATGTTTCTTCTGCATTCAGTCAAAGAAGTTTTCAGAAAAACGACATATTTGTGATCTTCCGGAAGATTAGCAATAATTTTATAAGCTGCTTCGTATTCAAGAATGGCTTCAGCATAATTTCCGGATTCTTTAAAATCGTTTCCTCTTTCGACCAAAGAATTTATGTCTATATACATTTGGTAATCGCCGCTTTTTGCTTTTGCTTTATCCAATTGTTTTTTTGCTCTTTCCAAAAACTCGATATTTTCTTCAGGAGCAAGTCTTATTGCTTCTTCAAAATGTTCTATAGCCAGTTCCCAGGATTTTGTATAAACAGCGGCTTTGCCCTTTTCGTAGTTAGCTTTGGCAAGTTTTTCGTCTATTGCTTTAAGTTTATCTTTAACTGTAGTCATCAGCTGATCTTTTTCTTTTGATGATTCTTTAGCATTTTCTAATTCAGAAACAGCGCTTAAATATTCATTTCTGGCCAAGCCATATTCGCCGATTTCGTTTTTTTCATCACCGATTTCAATAATTTTCTGTACAGCTGTCAATGCATCTTTATTCATATAAACGCTCCTTAAATTGGTCAGTACGTTGTATTTACAGATTTTTTCATTCTTTTCAAGGCACTTTTTGTATCGTAAAAGTTCACACCCTGTCCGTCCGGTTCTCCGGCGTTTTCGTAGGCATTTGCAGCCTCTTCGTAGTCTTCTAATCGGTAATGTATGTATCCCGACAAAGAACTGGCGTCTTCATTACCCGGGTCTAATTTTAACATCTTATTTATTGCAATTGAAGCATTCTTAAAGTTTTCAGTTTGTACATTAACAAGAGCAATGTCCCACCAAAGTTGCGGCACTTGCGAATATTCACGAGTTAACCCCATAAAATCTTTAAGAGCACTTTCGTAATCACCATCTTTCATTTTTTTAGATGCAAGAATATAGCTTTCATCTTTTACCAACAGATTTTTATCTTTAATTTGACTAAAATTATCTTTTTGTAAAACAGTTTTTTTGTTTTCTACCGCTATTTTTCCGCCTGATTTTGAATATTCGGAGAGAGCTTTAACTTTTGAGGCATAGACAGAAGAAGGAAAAGCTTCATTAAAAGCTTTTGCCCAAGCTACTACCGCTTCGTGAACGCCTAATACGGCTCTTAATCTTATTGCTTCGTAGTAAGCTCTTTCTGCATAAGATGAATTCGGGTGTAAAGAAAGAAGTTTGTCGTAAATTTTGCAAGCTTCAACAAGCTCTCCAAAGTCGGAGGTGTTTTTTCCCAGTTCAAATAACAAAGCATCTGCACCCGGTTTTGTTTCGCCAATATTTTTGATTTTATCTTGCAACACCAGTATTTCGCTGACCAGCTCTTCCTTTCTGCTGTCTGAAACAGGCTCAAAAGCCAGGGCTTCTTGTAGTTGTTTGTTTGTGCTTATATTTGTTTGCGTAGGTTTTGTCTGTTTGTTTGTATCAGTCTTTATTTGTTTATTTTTGTTTACTTGAGTGTTTGTTTTTGTTTGTTTTTGTTGTTTTTGGTTTGTTTTTAGAACAACCGGTTTTGCAACAATTTTTGTTTTTTGTTGGGTATTTTTATTTTCGCCGGCAACCCCGCTAAACACCCCGCTAAACCTTGAGTAAAATGTTTTAGCCAAAGAAGAATAAGACCCTGAAGGTGTCTCTTTCATCATTTTATTGTAGGTATGGGTAACTTTATCAGCATCGCCTAACGAAGCGTAAGCCTTCATGAGACAGAATAATGCTTCGGATTTTTCTTCTGCTGTAAGTTTATTTATTAAAATACTTTCATATGTTTTAACAGCATTTTCATAATCTTCACTTTCTAAAAAACAGTCCCCAAGCATAAACATAGACAAATTCCGCTGTTTACCTTTGTCAGAAAGTGATGTAGCTTTTCTGAGAAGCGTAACGGCCTTTTTAAGGTTTCCTGTGTTTCTTTGTTTAAGGGCTTCTGACATGAGATTTGTTGCTTCAATTGATGCAAACACGACTCCGTTGTATGCAACTGCAATAAGTAATATAATAATCTTTGAATTTATTTTAAAGCCCATAAACTCCAGTTTCCCGGCAAACTAACCCCAGCCAGCCCAAGCCGGCGACTGACAAAAAATATATGCCAACAGAAGAAAGAATAATCACGCTAAGTATACACGTATAATAAAAATCATTCAAATACTTAAACAAATATGTTTCAACAACAACAAACAAATTCGGAGCATAAGTTTTTTGATTTGTCTTTAATGCTGTTGAATTTTGAAAAACTTTTTGTCCTTCTTTATTTTTAATTATTTTTTGGCAAAATGCAGTGGGTTCATTTTTATTTAAGCCATAATAATCGAAACCGTTAACTTGATTTTTTACTTTTGTTTTATCTGCACTGCCTACTATTATTCCGTTTTTGTCTAAGTATGTTATTTCAAAAAAATCATTGTTTCGATTCGCAGTTTCTGACAAAAAACTCATATCTGCAAAAGCTGTCAAACAACCTACTGTCTCTCTTTCTTCGTCTCTTAAGGGAACTGCTGTCCACCAAAAAGGATCACCCTTTTTATTGTAACAGACTTCGCCTCCGAAAAATGAAAAACCTTTCATGATGTGCTTTATATCTTTATCTGAGTTGCATATCACCGAATCTATATTATAAGATGCCACTTCTTCTCCGGTTTTATCTTTAATTATTAAGGACTTTATACTTCCGCTATCAACCCCCATTGCCAAAACTCGAATTGTTAAATCGGGATTATTAGGAAGGCTTTTCGATAAAAACACAAATTTGTCAACAAACTCTGCAAATACCTCAGACAGGTTAAAAATAAAACCGGAAGTCTCTTTAATAGATTCTATTATTCCAAAAACTGATTTATAATCAAAAGCAGCGCCGGAGCTGTAAAAACTTTCGACTTCTTCTTGTGTTCCGTCTAAAAACGAATCTTCGTCATAAAAAGAAAGTATTTTATAAACAAGTCTTTCAGATGCTCTAGGCAAATCTTTCAGATAATCGAAAGTTTCGTTCCAGTCAGATATATAATTAAATAAAAGAGAAATTTCTACTTCTAATGATGCAGCGAAAACATCGGTATTTTCTTTGTATTCTTCAAGTATTTTTTTTACAAAACCCGACTTTCTAATTTTATATATCTCGCTTTTTTTTGCCAGCAGTGTTATTTCGTTTCTTATTCCCGCAAAATAATTAGATGCTGATTCAGAAGCAAGATTAAGTATTGTTTCGGTTGAAGAAGCCAAGTTGTTTTTGAGAATCATTTCGGGCATTTGGTAAATTTTATAAGCGGTAAGCAAACAAATGATTCCCAAAAAGCTCATTATAATGGGCTTTACAAACATTTTTAAACTTTTTTTATTTTTTTTCATTTTAGGTATAAAGTTTTGGGTCAATTGTGTCGATATTGAAAATAGACAGGGAAGATTATCGCAAGGTTATCCAGAAGAACAGGAGGTTCTATATATGCTTTGCCCACAATGCAGTGCTCCAATGGTACGTAAGTCACATTCCGGCCAACACACATCATATTTCACCTTAAACTGCAATCATTGCAAGTTTGTTATCTTTTATCGCGGCAGATTCGCGAATTTCGATGAATACTAAGATTAACTTATAATCTGATTCAAAAGCAAGTTTGAAATTTAATAAAAAAAAGTTAGGGATATAATTTTAAAGCTTGTTAACGAAATTAAGGTAATATTGATTATGCACAATTTTCTGTGTAAAAAAAAACGGCGTATAAACGCCGTTTTTCATTTAGCTTAGTTTTCGTGATAGAAAAAATCTATACATATTGCAGCTGCAATAGAAATTAAAAGCATGTTTTCATCTGTATTCGACATTTCAACTTCGTAATCATCGGCTGAAGTGAGCAAATGCTTTGCGATACCCATAAACTTGTGTTTAATTGCAGAAATTGTCTCACCGCTTCCTGATGTAAAAACAAAATTTCTGAAACGCCAATCGCTTTTAATATGACCTATAATTTGCCCTTTTTCATCTTCCACATAAATTAAGGGTTTAATAAGAGAAAAAGCTTGTTTAAACACACATAATATTTTCCCGTTTGCATCTCTTACCGTGAATGCAGATCTAAAGAAAGAGGCCGGTTGATACAGATCAAGAATTTTATCACCGTCACAGTTTTTCAATGTCAAACTGGTCGGCAACAAAGATTTATCAATAAACATTTTGGCAACTTTTTGGGCAGTAGTAACATGTTCTTCAACAACCGCCATTCCGCAACCTGTTTCAGCATCTGTTACCAAATAAGATTCATTCAGGCTGGTTGCTCCCACAGCCTCTTGAATCATAATCTTTTTTTTAAAGGCTAATGATGTCATTATTCTCTCCTTACCATACTCTTACTTTGGTATCAGAAGACCACTCTATTGGCTCTATACCGTTGTTTGTAGCCATATCCAGCATATCTGCGTAGACATCGGTAGACAAGGCTTTCTTAATTTGTTTAACATCGGGAATGTTTCCGGGTCTGAGGCCTACTGATGCAAAATCTGATTTCCATGAATTTTTCGTGTTTACATCTTTTGTATGTTGCCAAGAGGCTCTCATTAAATACCAGCTGTAATGAAAACTTTCTAAAGCTAATCTTTCTTCTTCTTCGAGTGATGCAAAAGCAATTTTTACTCTTGTTTCAATCATGTCTATTGCTTTTTCATTTGGCCAAATTGGGTTATCGGGTCTTGATATAAAAGCTAAATATTCGGCAAAAGCTTCTATTGCTTGTCTTGTTACATTAAAACTGCCCTGAATCACAACCGGTCTTTGTGAATCGTTTTGCAACATCAAAAACTGTCTTGCCGCAGGGTCATCTTTAAGATCTATACTGCCGGCAACATATTCTTTTTCAAGCATGGCTCTGACAGATTCTTGGTCTGCTTCATCAAGCAAATTCAGAGATTTTACCAGTTCAATAACTTCAATAAAATTTTCTCGTTCCTCTTGCTCCATTGAAGCTGTTTCATTTTTAATGGCTTCAAAAAATACTTCTTTTTGTTTTAGGGTCATTCTGGTTCCGAGAATGAATTCAATAATCCTGATGTGCCCGTCAACCGCTTCACCGGTAATTTCAGGAAATCCGCTAACTACTACCTGATCGTTTAGACCGTTGTTAATATCTGCTGCCTTGGCTACAGAAAAACTCAATACGCACAAAAAAATCGAAAAGCACAAAAGCATAATCTTTTTCATTTAATAATCTCCACCCTATAAAGTATAATCGCAAGTACATAATAGCCACTTTATTAAACAAGGTCAACTATTTGCCTTTAAAAAGTGAGATTACCTTCTGTTTTATTGCTTATCAGGATCAACAAATCTTTTTACTCTCTCGAATTCATCTATAAAAGCTTTATCATTTTTAAGCATTTTATTAATTTTTTCGCAAGAATGCATAACTGTTGTATGATCACGGCCGCCAAATTTTTCTCCGATTTGATTAAGAGAGGAATCCGTATAAAGCTGACAAAGCCTCATTGCAATTTGTCTCGGTAAAACTAAATTTTGCGATCGTCTTTTTCCTATTAATTCGTCTTCAGAGATTTCATAAAACTCGCAAACTCTTTTTTGTATCCATGAAATGCTGATTTTACCGTCTGCGTTTTCTTTAACAAGATCTTTAAGCACTTGGTCAATCAAATCTTTGCTTACCGGCTTATTTACGACTCCGGCGTAAACCAAAACGGTATTGAAAGCACCTTCAAGAGCTCTTATATGAGAATTAACCCCTTGAGCTAAATACATTATAACCTCGTCGGGTATGTTAACCATGGCCTGATCTGCGTATTTTTTTAAGATTGCCGCTCTCATTTCGAGGTCAGGCGGTTGAATATCCACAACGACCCCCATAGCAAACCTCGACGACAATCTGTTTTCCATGCCATGAATTTTATCCGGCGCTGTATCAGATGTTAAAACAATTTGTTTCTTTTTTTGAAACAATTCATTAAATGTATGAAAAAATTCCTCTTGTGTTTGTTCTTTACCTTTAAAAAACTGCACATCATCTATAAGCAGCAAGTCGATTTTTCTGTATTTTTCTCTGAACGCTTCGGTTTTTTTATCTTTTAAAGAATAAATAAACTCATTTATAAAGACTTCAGAAGAGACGTAAGCTATTTTCGCTTTAGAATTGTTCTTAATTAAATCTTGCCCAATTGCTTGAATCAAATGAGTTTTACCCAATCCCACGCCGCCATATATAAAAACCGGGTTATGCAAGTTTCCGGGATTTTTGCTTACAGCCTGACAAACCGCGTGAGCAAACTTATTACTTGCACCGACAACGAATGAGTCGAAGGTATATTTGCTGTTAAACATTCCGTCGGCTTTTGATTGTGTTTTGGTTTCGGGTTTTACGGTTTCTTTTTTATCTTTTTCAAGTTTTTCCATTGAAGGCAATACAGGTTGACAGGGAATTTGCGTATCAGATTTTCCTGCTTTAACAAGCATTTTAAATTTCAATGCCGGTTTTTCTTTTTGTAAAACCTTGTTTATTTTGTCCTCGAAATGTGTCTTAACCAAAGTTATACAAAACGAGTTCATGGCTTCCAACACAAGTTCATCGTTCTCTATTTTGAGAGGCTTGACTGAATTTAACAAAGTCACAAATTTTGATTTTGATGTTCCGCTATCGCTTTCTTTTATCTCTGACGTAATTTTTTCCCACAAAGTTTCGACAGCCATCATATGTACATTGCCTCGCTAGAATTAGTGTACAACCGCAAAACAAAAGAAATACCTTGAAAAAGCTTTTATTGAGCCGTTGGATTGTCGAATAATATCAGACAAAAATTTAAATCGCAAGTTTTTTTAATACTAAAGTTTTGATAACCCGGTGGAAAACTAAGTGGAAAAAGTGTGGATAAATTGTTAATAACTCATAAACCTGAACAAACAACAACAAATGTGGATAAACTGTGGAAAACATATTAAGTTAAGCACAAGGTTTTACACACAGGAAAAATCAGTCATAAAAGGTTGTACACATGGTTTTCCACATATCCACCGAGCATACTATTAATACTGCTATCTTTTATTAATTAATAATTAATGTACATTAATAATAAGCTTTGTGTAAAAGACAAAACAAACAAAAACAGACAAATCTTTATTTTTCAAAACAATCGTGTTATACTTTGCAAACAAAATTACGAACACTCAGTGGGACTCTTTAAGGAAACAAACAACAAAATGCAAACAGAAACAAACAACAAAATTGTAGATGAAGTAACTGAAATTATCAAGTTTATGGGGCAAAACAAACTGGCAGAATTAGAGCTTGAAACAGAAGCTTTTAGTATGAAGCTGAGAAAACATGGCGATATCGTTTATCATACTTCATTTGAGCCTGTTATGCCATCTAAGAGCGTGAATTTTATTGATTCTGCACCTGTTTCAAAAACAGTTTCCTCTGACAATACTCAAAAAAGCGTAACGGCTTCGAGTGAGTCTGTTGATGCCAATCTTAAAAAAGTTGTTGCTCCGATGGCCGGCACTTTTTATTCTTCACCATCGCCAAGTGCGGCGCCTTTTGTTAAAGAAGGGGATTTTATTTCTGTTGGGCAAACTATTTGCATAGTAGAAGCCATGAAAATGATGAATGAAATTCAAACAGACAAAGCCGGAAAAATCGTTTCGATTCTTGGTGAAAACGGTCAGCCCATAGAAAAAGGCGCTGTTTTGATATTGGTTGAATAAGGAAAGCAAACATGGAAAAGTTTGATCTTATAGTTATCGGCGGCGGTCCCGGCGGTTACCCATTAGCCCTGAGAGAAGCTTCAAAAGGCAAAAAAATTGCTCTTGTTGAAAGCGAATCCGAATTAGGCGGAACTTGTTTAAATTGGGGTTGCATACCGACAAAATCTTTATTGGCCTCGGCCGCTACTTTTAGATCACTTAAAAAAGCTTCTGAGTTTGGTCTTTCTTGTGATAATCCGTCTTTTGATTGGCAGAAAATTTTAAAGCGTAAAAACGATATAACTTTGCAACTTCGTCAGGGCATATTAAAACTGCTTGAAAATAAAGGTGTAACTATTTTTAAAGGTAAAGCTGTTCTTAATAAAAACAAAATTGTAAAAATATCCGGTTACGAAGAGCCTGTAACAGCAGACAAAGTTTGTTTATGCGTTGGTTCTGTTCCGTTTGTTCCTCCTGTTTTTCCTGTAAATCGTGATATTTTTTGGACCAGCAACGAGGCATTGATCGCCGATAAGGTTCCAGAAAGCCTTCTTATAGTCGGCGGCGGCGTAATCGGGACAGAACTGGGACAAGTATTTTGCGAATTTGGAAGCAAGGTTTGTATAGTTGAAATGTTGCCTCAAATATTAACAGGTCTTGACAGTGCTGTAGCTAAGCGTTTGACTCCTGTTTTCAAAAAGGGCGGGCTTGAAATATTAACGGGCAAAAAGGTTGAATCTCTTACAGAAGTTGACGGTCGTGCAAAAGCTGTAATAGACGGTAA
>Ga0172377_10008444_pt1 | contig 10568 bp, 7 predicted proteins | sample Pumphouse3metaG_FD_119749 | JGI IMG/M metagenome (GOLD analysis project Ga0172377, IMG submission 119749) | Leachate microbial communities from a municipal landfill in Southern Ontario, Canada - Pumphouse #3 metaG | ecosystem: Engineered > Solid waste > Landfill > Unclassified | place: Canada... | reverse complement strand
TGGGCGGAAACAATGACAACCGATCCACGGCCATTCCTCCTTTGTGAATTTTCGCATGCGATGGGGAACAGTAACGGCTGCCTTAAAGAATACATGGAGGCCTTTGAAAAATACGACTGCCTGCAGGGCGGTTTTATCTGGGAGTGGGTGGACCACGGCTTACGCAAAAAAGACGCCCCGGGCTGGTATTACGGCGGTGATTTCGGAGAAAAACGTCATGATTCCAATTTTGTCTGCGACGGCATCGTCTGGCCAGATCGCACCCCGCATCCGGCTCTAAATGAATACAAAAAACTAGCACAGCCGATTTGCATCAAAGCGATTGACATCCTTCAGGGACGTTTTGAGTGCACGAACAGAAAATATTTTACGGATTTCAAAGACTGCCAACTTTTATGGGAAATTAGAATAGACGGCAAAGCGATCCAAAATGGTTCTCTGAATAAGTTCAATATTCCGCCGCGAAAATGCTTCAAGCAAAATCTGAAAGAAAAGGATGTTCACAGCACCTACCACCACCCCTACGAAAATAAAATAGAAATCACCATTCCGTTTGAATTACCTTCCTTATCAGCCCATCAAGAATGCTTTATCCACTTTAGGGTTGTTCTAAAAAAAGAGCTTTTGTGGGCTCCGAAAGGTCATGAAATAGCCTGGGAACAATTTCAAATTCCGATCATGGCTCAGAAACCAGCAGCGTCCTTGTCAGTTTTAACAACCCCGACCATCAAAGTTTCAAAAACAAATCTTGACATCCAGACAAGAGAAATGCTTATCCAGACGCATGGCAAAAACTTTTTAACTTTCAATAAAAAGCCCATTCTTCTTGAAATGCCCCAACCGCAAATCGTCCGAGCGCCCACCGATAATGACAATATCAAAGCTTTTACATTAAAATTTAAGCAGAAAAACAAAGCTTTTTATCGCTGGCACGAAGCCGGTCTTTACAGTTTCACCTGCAAAGAAAAAGACTGCGCCTATGTTCCAGAAGCCGATGCCATCACTTGGATTCGGCAATGCTGTCTAAACAACAAGCCCAAATACCCCGCAAGCATTGATGTACTGCAAAATTATCAACTCGATCCACACGGCGTTCTTCAAATTGACAATATCTTTATTGTGCCGGATGAACTGCAAGACCTCCCGCGCATCGGCCTATGCTTCACCCTGCCGAAAACATTCAGCAATATCGAATATTTTGGCCGCGGGCCATGGGAAAATTACTGTGACCGGAAAGAAGCGCCTGTGGATCTCTACCAGTCCACCGTTGACAAAATGCATGTCCCCTATATCATGCCACAGGAAAATGGCCACCACACCGATGTCCGTTATGTCGCTCTTCGCGATGCCGACGGCGATGGCATTCTTGTTACATCATCCGACAATCTTGAATTTTCAGCCAGCCGCTACGCCATTTCCGAACTTTCGGACAAATGGCATGAGCAGGATCTCGTTGCATCAGATCGCATTTTCCTGAATATCGACTATCGTCATCGCGGCGTAGGTACGGCCAGCTGCGGTCCGGATACCATTGCCAAATACCAGCTCGGCTCGGGCGTATTCCAATTTCAGCTAAAACTCTTTCCGCTGAGTTCCAATGTCCACGCCGCAGAAACAGCACGCAGCTTAAAACAATAGAAAAACAACATACCCTTGCTTTCATTAAATTCTAAACAACAAGATTTTGTTTCTGTACTTTGGACCAGACAGGCAAACAGCCGTAGCACCGCAGCACGAGTTCTGCATTTAAGTAAGCCCACCGCCTCAACACTAGCGAAAGATTTACTGTCTGCCGGCATCATTGACGAAATTGGCACGGGGCATTCTTCCGGCGGGAAACCGCCACGACTGCTGCGTATCCATTCCGATGCCTTCCATACCATCGGAATAGATATTGGTTACAGCGGCAAAATTTACGGTATCCGCATGGACGCCACCGGAAAACTAGCCGCGCAGGAATCCATGCTCTGCGACAGCAATTTTGATGCCATCGTTTATGCCATTACAACACTCGCCCAAAAATTAAGGACTCCCGAAACAGTAGGCATCGGGATTGCTATTTCCGGAATTGTAAATCCGATTACCGGAAATATTTTTAAAAGCGCCAATTTTGATTTGAGTCAGCGGCCGCTTCTTGCCAAGGTCCAGGAGCAGCTTCACTTGCCGGTTCTTCTAGACAATCGATCCCGCACATCAGCCTTTGCAGAGCATTTTCGCGGTGCTGTTCAGCAGGAAAATAATTTTATTCTTCTCTCGCTAGGCAAAAGTATCGGCAGTGCCTTTTTTCTGCATGGGCAGCCCTACCTCGGCCAATGCCGATCCGGTGAAATCAGTGAGTTACGTCTTTCCAATGGGCAGACTCTGGAAGCCTGCATGCGCCCCGAAAACATAATACAACATGGGCTTACACAAACCGCAACTTTATGCGCCAACGGCCTAGCCCCCCTGTTTTCCATTCTCGACCCGCGTATTCTCGTCTTATCCGGACGATTTTCAAAATTGGGCGCCGATTTTGAAAAAAACTTCAGCCACCTAATTCAACAAAACTTCCACTGCCAAATCATTCCTGCTGCATTCGGACAACTAAGTGCCGCATTCGGCGCCGCCGCCGAAACAACCGAAAAATTCGTTCTGGAAAAACTTTACGTATCTATAAAAGAATAAACCCCTGTTCCAAAAATCCGCCCATTTTACGTGATCAAAGAATCCCGATGGGATCGTATTTTTGTACTCTATTTTTATTTGAATAGCACTTTTGCCGACAGCATCTTTTTTTGTTTTTTGTAGGGGCGGAATATTTTCCGCCCGTTCTTGCACGGCTACTGATTTTTATATACATACGTCTTTAACGGAAAAATTGAAATCGCCTGAATGACGAATGAATCAATTAAAATTGTAGGTGGTATGTTTTCCGCCCGTTTTTGCACGGCCGCTGATTTTTATATACGTACGTCCCCAAGGCAATGGCATGCTTGAAATCAAGAACGACGCACGGCCGTGCGCCGCTACGAGGGGGATCTACAAAATAACATGATGTTTGAATTATGGATAAAGGCGTCCCCAAGGCAATGGCATGCTTGAAATCAAGAACGACGCACGGCCGTGCGACGCTACGAGGGGGATCTTCAAAATAACATGATGTTTGAATTAAGGACAAAGGCGTCCCCAAGGCAATGGCATGCTTGAAATCAAGAACGACGCACGGCCGTGCGCCGCTACGAGGGGGATCTTCAAAATAACATGATGTTTGAAGGAAGGATAAAAACGTCGCCAAGACAACCGATGTTTGAAATCAAAAACGGCGAATTCATAGACAAGACCGACCGCACAATTCTATTCCGCATTCCATGTTTTTATTCTGCGGAATTATCAAGAATCGTAATATCATCGGGCGACACCTGCAGACGAATACGATCCCCTGGGTGTCGTGTCAAAATAGGATTCAGCTCATAGAATTTCAGACCTGAATGATCCGAAAGTGTGCAAATATGACAGGCAATTTCGCCCAAGTAATCAAGCTGTTGCAGCCGAACCATAATGCTGTTTTTTGCGCCTTCTTGAATCGTGAATGCCTCTGGTCGAATCGATAATAATATTTTTTGGTTTGGCTTTACCGTCGGGGAACTCGGATGTCGCGTCACGGTTAATTCGGTGTCGGATGCTTGAACCGTAATAAACCCTGTTTTAACAGAAGTGACGACACCGTGAATGATATTAGTTTCGCCAATAAAATTAGCAATAAAAGCGCTATTTGGATGCCGGTATACTTCTTGCGGCGTGCCAATTTGGCGAAATTCTCCATCCTCCATAATGGCAAGACGGTCCGCCATGCTAAGGGCTTCCTGTCGATCATGCGTAACATAGATGCTGGTGATACCGCTATTTTTGCAGATATTGCGAATTTCGAGACGCATATCGCGGCGCAATTTCGCATCCAGATTAGCGAGTGGCTCATCGAGGAGCAGGCATTCGGGTTGCACCACGAGGGTCCGTGCGAGAGCAACGCGCTGCTGCTGGCCGCCCGAGAGCTCATTTGGCTTCCGTTTTGCATATTCGGTAATTTGCATCTGTTCCATAATTTCTTGAATACGCTCATTGCATTCTTTTTTCGAAAGATGTTGAACATGCAGACCGAAGGCGATATTTTCTGCAACGGTGAGGTGTGGCCAGAGCGCATAGCCCTGGAAAACCATCGCCGTGGGACGTTTCGCTGCCGGAAGATCCTGAATTTCTTTGTCCCCGGAGAATATTTTTCCGCCCTGAATTTTCTCAAAGCCGCCGATACTACGTAGCAGCGTTGTTTTGCCACAGCCGGACGGCCCGAGCAAAAAAAACAGCTCGCCGTCCTTTATTTCGAGTGAAATATTTTTCAGAACGGTGTTTTTACCGTATTTTTTAACGATATTTTCAATACGAATATTCATCGCCAACTCCGATTAGAGTTCTTTGTTGGTACTCGGATCCAAGATTTTAAAAGATTCAATATGCAATTCCGCATCCGAACGGAACGTCAGCTCGCAGGTAAATTGTTTTGCCATTGCATCAATTAAATTGCGATCTTTATTGCGTAATCGTTCCAGAATTTTTGGGTGGACAAGTATTTTAAGCTGTTGTATATTTTGGCGCCGTCCCAAGATTTCATTCAAATGACGTTGAATTTCAGCGCTCATCGTTATCGTTGATTTTACGAGCCCGCGGCCCTTACAGTATGGGCAGTCGTCATAAATCGTACTTTCCAGACTTTCGTTTTCGCGTTGTCGGGTCATTTCTACCAGTCCCAGCGATGAAATGGGGTACGTTTTAATTTTAGCGCGGTCTTCAGCAAGATGATTACGCAGGGCTTTGTAGACGGCTAGCTGATCTTTTTTTGTGCGCATATCAATAAGATCAAGAATGACAATACCGCCAATATTACGCAGACGCAACTGGTGGGCAATTTCAGCGACGGCTTCTAAATTCGTTGTTAAAATCGTTTCCGGCTGATCTTTACCGCTACGGTTTTTCCCCGTATTGATATCAATAGCAATCAGTGCTTCTGTTTCATCAATGCAGATATACCCGCCATTTGGCAGCGTAACACGCCGATTGGAAATATTTTCAATTTGCGGCATCAAGTTATATTTATTGAAAATAGGGACGGGGCTATTATAATGTTTCAGGCTGACGCGGGTTAGACAATTATAACGCTTAAGAAGACTTTCCGCTTTTGTGTAAGTTTCCTGAGAATCCGTGATAATCTCATCCACATCTTCAGTCAAACAGTCTCGCAGAGTCCGCTCTGTTAAATTCGGTTCTTGATAAACACAAACGGGAGCGCGTTTGTTCAAAGTGGCATTCTTCCCGCTTTCCCAGCATTCCAATAACAAATCCAAGTCTCGCTGGAAATGCTCCTGTTTAACGCCTACTCCAGCGGTTCGGCAAATCAGCCCCATATTACGCGGGAGCTTAAAACCCCGCATCATTTGCCGAAGACGATCGCGTTCCGAACGCTCTTCAACCCGTCGGGAGACACCGATATGGGTGGAGTTCGGCAGAAGAACCAAGTATCGTCCCGGGATGCTTAAGTTGGTAGATACACGGGCGCCCTTTGTCCCGATAGGGCCCTTTGTGACCTGAACCAAAATTTCCTGATCGACTTTGAACAAATCTGGAATTTCGTTAATCGAGGGCATTATTCTTTGCGGGCGTTTTTTTCTGCGCGTAGGATGTGAATTACGGGACTGTTGAGCAGGCTGTTGAGGAGTTGAAGGCACGGCATCTACCAGCGGCACAAGGCCATTGGGCACTTTATTCGAGTTGTTTTTGTTTCTGGAGTACCGCGGATTGCTTTTTTTAGAAGGATATCTTTTAGAATCTGTTGTCGGAGATTCTGTTGTTGATTCTGTTGTTTCGGCAATAAAGGGAAGTAGTTTACTTCTTAAGCGGGAAAAGAAGCCTCCTTTTTTAGACAGGTTTGTTGTTGTTTTAACGGCAGTCTGGTTTAGATTTTTGTTTTGTTGTGGTTCTTGGGGGGAATTTGTCGCCGGTTTTTTAGCGCGTTGGTACTGTTTTGCTGCGGGTTCTGCAAGGGGTACTATTTTGTCGTCGTTCGGTTCATTAAACAGTTCTTCTTCTAGAATATCCTGTGATGCAGGGAGCATATCCCAATAATGCAGGAAGGCATTTTTACCGCATCCGATATCCACAAAGGCGGCCTGTAAGGACGGCTCGAGGTTTTTGATTTTTGCTTTGTAAATAGAGCCGACGATCCGGTCTCGGTGGGTTCGTTCCATAAAAAAGTCTTGCAGAATGCCGTTTTTTACGACCGCAACTCTAGTCTGCAGCTCTTCACTGTTAATAAGTATTTGTTTCATTTATTCACCAAATTAAATAATTCTTTGCCGAATTACGGCAATGTTGCGCTGCAATTGAAATAATAAATGCAATTTGGCGGATTTGAAAACAACAATAGGCAAAAAAGTCGTTTGTTGATCAATTGCAGCAAAAAATATTAAAAGAACCAGATATTGAGGGGGATATCTGGAAAATTATGACTGAGCAGAGCTCAAAATGGTTCCCATAGGGAGGGCATGGCCGCGTAAATAATCATCCGCATTCATTTCAGATTTTCCTTCTGGAATCAACTTGATGATTTTCAAAATTCCCAGACTGCAAGCAATTGCGATCCCATTACGTAAGGGTTGTAGGACCTGTCCGGGAAGCGTGTCTGGAAGTGTTTCATCAATAACATGGGCTTCCGTAATCTGGATTCGGCGCAACTTTCCTTTTTTACCAGGGAAGGTTGCGTATACTTTTGGCCAGGGAGTATAAGCGCGCACCATGTTTGCAATATGAGAAGCACTATAATTCCAATTAACGGCACCTGCTTTTTTCCGAATCTTATGAACTGCCGGCTCATCTGTATATGGCTGGGGACGCGCTTCCAAATTTTCGCGTGCAATTTGCCAAACAATGTCACTGATTTTTCGTGCGGCCAGCCGCGCAAGCCGGGCTTCCAATTGTCCGGAATTTTCATCGGTTTTAACCGGTGTGGTGAGTGTTTGATAAATCGGACCGGTATCAAGGCCTTTATCCATCCTCATAAAGGTAACGCCAGTACGATCATCATTATTTAAAATAACACTGCTGATGGGGCAAGCGCCCCGAAAATGCGGCAGAATAGACGCGTGGACATTGAGGCATCCAAACTGCGGCAGAGTAAGTAATTTTTCTTTTAACAATTGTCCGAAAGCAACAACAATTAATAACTCGACATTCAGAGTTGTCAATTTTGTGTAAAAACACTCGTCATTTACAGAATTGATGCGATCGACATGGAGCCCCTTGCTCAACACATGAGAGGCAAAAACAGTAGGAGTAATAACAAGTTTTCTGCCAACCGGCTGATCTGGCTGAGAGCCAACTCCCATAATCTCGATGCGCGGATCATCTAAAAGCGCATCAATGACAGGAATTCCCAGTTTGCCGGATCCTAAAAAATAAACTTTTACTGCTGCTGAATCTTTCATGCAAAGGCAAGACCTTGATTGTTTAAAATAAAATTACGCTATCTTTCTATAACGCTAAAACAATATTTTTTATAAAAATATGAAAAATATATTTAAAAAACGATATTTTTTAATATAATATCTACACTGTCAAATGCAATTGTGTTTTATCTGTAATTTTAGACTTCGTTGTCTGTTTGTGAAAGAACATCGCTGGGGTGCAAAAAAAACAGTTTTATTGATTTTTTTTTGAAAATCATTTTGGCTATAAATGCAAATTGTTTCGCTTGCAATGGGATCCGGTGTGTAGAATTTTGTAAGAATAAAAAATGCGGCGTTCCTCTATGAGAAATTATATTTCAGTTTTTTTACTTCAAATGCAAAAAAAAAAGTGATTTGAGTTGCTTAAATTTGATATGCTATTATTTTATGCAAAATGCAATATAATAGTTATTGCAATCCTTCCCATATAAAAGTGAGCTTTATGTTAGAACTAGTGAATCAGAGCCCGTGCGGTTCTTTGTATCAAATGGATCATCCGGGCAAGTTAAGAGTTTATCTTGCCAGTACTCCGGAGACCCGTGCAATCTGCAATGACCCTCAAGTGGCCGGTATTCAATATACACGAAACTTGGCTGCGGGATGTAAAGAGGTATTTAAACTAAAATCTTTTGACTTAAAAGAAGATGAAACCATTGTTGTAAATATTCTGCGCGGCGGACTGAATTTTGGGCTGCGTTATGTTTTGGCAGATGCTTTTAACTGGAATAATCATCAGTCCAGCTTTATTTCAGCGCAGCGCGTCCGCCGTGAAGAAGACCCCGAATTATGGGATATAACCGAAAATTCGTATCGGAAACTGACATCCCCGAAAGTAACTTCTCTTGTGCTTGGCGATGTTGTTGCAACCGGAAGCAGTATGAAATTTGCGCTGCGTGTATTATTGAATTACGCAATTACGGCGAATGTTACATTTAAATCGATGGTCTTTTTTACCTACGGTGGTAAAAAAGCGATTGAGTTATTGGAACAATTCGATAAAGAATGCCGTAAACTATTTCCGGAATATGAGTATACAAACCTGATTTATTTAGAAGGCTGTTTTACCGTTCCTACTCCTGAAACACCGCTGAAGATTCGTCTTACCGGCACCGATCTGGTCCGGTTCCATTCCATCATGACACCAGATTTTATTGAATCACAGTATGAAGATCCCGCGTATCCTTTGGAACGATGCATTATCTATGATGCCGGCTCCCGCGCATTCTCGATTCATGAATACCTCGATGACGTTATCAGCTATTGGGAACAAAATTGCCGGCTCGCAAAACGCGGCTATACATTCCGCCAATTGCTCCATGAAAGATTCCCTGAATTAGACGAAAATAGATTCGATAAAGATATTGACTTGTTGACGTTGGCTCAACGGCAAGTCGCTCGCATACAAAAAATAAAGAATAAATAAAGGATTAAGACAATGGCTCAGGATTATGATTATTCAACAACAGCGGTAGATCAGAAGAGCAAGCGCGGCTTTTGGTCTATGTTTGTAATAATGATGGGATTTACGTTTTTCTCCGCAAGTATGTGGGCGGGCGCGTCTCTCGGCGTGGGCCTGACTTTAAAAGATTTTATCATTGCGGTTTTTTTGGGAAATTTAATTTTGGGCGCCTATACGGGAATTCTCGCTTATATGGCTTCCTCAACTGGTTTAGGACTAGCGTTGCTGTCTCGGCATGCTTTTGGACGGAAAGGATCATACCTTCCGTCCTTTTTATTAGCAATTACACAAATTGGCTGGTTTGGTGTGGGGATTGCCATGTTCGCCCTGCCGGTACAGAAATTATTGCAGGATCACGGCTGTAATCTCAATATCTGGATCATCATCATAATTGCAGGTATTTTAATGACCTCCAGTGCTTATTGGGGAATTAAAGCTCTGGCGATTGTCAGTCTTGTCGCTGTTCCGGCAATTGCGGTTTTTGGTTGCTTTTCTGTTTGTAAAGTTTTTGCGGATAATGCGGGCGCGTGGTCCACACTGACATCCTTTACGCCAGGCAGTGCTAAAATGATGACGATGACGACAGCATTGGCTGTAACCATCGGGTCGTTTATTTCAGGTGGTACTTGCACGCCTGATTTTGTGCGTTTTGCAAAAACCAAAAAAATCGCGGTTTCAACAGTAGTCCTTGCCTTTTTTCTTGGGAACAGTCTGATGTTCACTTTTGGGGCAATTGGCGGTATGTTCTATCAAACGAATGACATTTCAGACCTTCTGGTTATGCAGGGGTTATTGATTCCCGGCGTTATTGTTCTGGGGCTGAATATCTGGACAACCAATGATAATGCTCTTTATACTTCCGGACTCAGCTTTGCCAATATTTTCGGCTGGCCCAAAAAATATCTCGTATTAATAAACGGCGCTATTGGAACGATCTTGGCATTATGGCTTAATAACAATTTTGTATCCTATCTTGTTTTTTTGAATACCATCATTCCGCCTATTGGTGCCGTTATGGCGGTTGATTTCTTTGCCCATCGGAAAAGTTATGCAATTGCGGATATAAAGAATCACAAATTTAAAACGGTTTCCTGGCCTGCAGTGATTGCATGGGCATGCGGTTGTATTGTCGCCTTTAATAAATCATGGGGCGTTCCCGCAATCAATGGCATGGCCGTTGCCGGTGCGGTTTATTTTGTAATTAAAAAAATAGACAGAATGTACTTTTCTGTAAAAAACACAGAACGAATCGTTAAAAAAATAGAAAAAACTTTAGTAAAAAAATAATTATTTAAATCAAAATAAGAGGCGACTTGCCGATGTTTTATCAAAAATACCGGCAAGTCGCCTTTCTTTTTCAATGGATTCGATTGAACGATGATGAACTTTATTATAAGGAAAGACATCCGGGGATTTATAGTTTAAAATCTTTTTTTACATAAAAACAGCTATATTATCTTTTAGGGGCTGTAAAAAAATTAACTTGACAATTTGCCGAAAAAATCGTGATTTGATTTTGGGGCCGACAACGAGGAGCATACCCTCAGGTATGTGACGAGGTTGGCGGCACAAAAAGCATT
>Ga0172377_10008443_pt1 | contig 10568 bp, 7 predicted proteins | sample Pumphouse3metaG_FD_119749 | JGI IMG/M metagenome (GOLD analysis project Ga0172377, IMG submission 119749) | Leachate microbial communities from a municipal landfill in Southern Ontario, Canada - Pumphouse #3 metaG | ecosystem: Engineered > Solid waste > Landfill > Unclassified | place: Canada... | reverse complement strand
TTAAAGAAGCATTTCTTAGTAGAAATTCTAAATATAATCTAACTATCGATGACCTTAATCAAGGCATTTTAAAATGCGGTAACAATACCGATAAAGATTCTATAGTTTTTGAGTCATTGCTCAAAAGCAGATTTAGCATTATCCGAAAAAATTTCTGAATAAACTCCATTAAATGACGAAATATACTTTAGTCCTATCTCTGATATTCTGTATTTGAAGCCGTCATGAGATACTACTTCAATTAAGCCTTGAAGTACAAGCTCTTTAATAGCTATATTAACCAATTCTTTCTTGGAAGCTAATTCACTATATTTATATGAACTATCACCATGAAGATTTTCTTCAGATATCCCAAATTCTTTTCCATAAATCGAAACGAAATCAATAGCTAAAATCATATCACTCGATATTGCATCCATTGGAGAGTTTTCTAAAACAAGTAGCACTCTAAGTTCGGCTTCAAATGGAGAATTAAATAACTTACTTTTCATTTTTCCATTTAACTCCTTTATCTTTTACAAGCATGTGACAAATGCCTTTTCTTTCTTTGTTTTCTACCCATCCATTGATGTGTGAAAGTAAGCAATTCAAACTGATCGTTGTTACCTGCTGTAAAACTTTATGGAGTCTTTCATAGCCAGAGGAAGATGGTAACCTGACCGTATCAATTACACCATCATAAACTTCATCTTCTAACGATTCAAAACCATGTTTATCATGCAAGGTCTCAGTGTCCCTCTCTGCCATTCTTAAGGATTCAGCAGCATAATAATATTTACGTTGCTCTTCAAAGTCATCCTTATATGTTTTATATTCATCTTTGTTTTCAAGATCATCTTTAGTTACAAAAGTCACGCCTGATTTTTCAGAATAAACACTTAAAAGGGCTTGAACATATTCCATTTCCTCTTCTTTTAGATCTTTTGGTATGACAATTTGAACAGGTTTGGGAATTCGCTCTATCTCCTTGATCATCTCATCAATAATCTGGTCGGTCGTTTTTCTTTTATGAGATGGCTTTGGATTCATTTCATTATTTACAGTGATAGCATAAAGGAAAGCTCTAGCCATAAAATCATATTTTGCTTCATCAACATACATTTCTATAATCTCTTTTTTAACGGCAGAAGGTATAGTTTCATCTTCATTTACAAGAGAGTAAACTTTGTCATAAACTTGAGTTAACAAGTCTGGATTAATTGATGATTCAATGAAATTTCCAATGTTTTCTGATGCATTTTGCAATACATTCGGGTCAGCCACTACTTTAATTAGATTTTCATAAATGTTGGTATATCCATAAAACCAATCACTTGCGGTTTTCGAACTAATTTTATAAGGCTTTCCTTTTTTGGTCTTAACGTTATATGGACTTTCAATTATAAAAAGAAAGAGGTTAATAGCCAAAGATGTCATGTTTTGTTTAATCATTCCGTTATAACAAGCATGTGAATAACTTGAATAATTTAGAATCATAAAAACCCCCTTTTCCCCTTTACTTCATCTTTTCCTCTTCTAATTCTTTAATGGATTTTCCTTTGGAATTTTTCCATTCAGTTCTACCGTTTGAATTATGTCCTAAAACAATCACTGCTGCCCCAGAACAACTTTTAAATAAATAATCTCGAGCAAATGTATTGTTCACAATTATTCCTTCGTCTCTCATTTTCTTTCCAGTTGCTTTAAAACACTCTGTTGTTTTATTTGTAAAAAAAGATGATGTTTTAGAACCTTTAAGGACTACAAAGCCCTCGTCAGTTATTCTCATTCGAGCATCAGCTTCACCTCTTTTAATTACAAATAAATCATTTTCTGAATTATCCGAAATCTCATTTTCTTCTATAAAAGAATCGAATACTTTGTATCCTAATACAGAGCAAATCGTTTTAAGATGATCAAAGAAATAAGAAGCTTTTATTTCATCTCCTTCAGAAAGAGGGCTTTGTTTAGGGGTATTTCCATTTAGAATCTCATATCTTCCTGTATTTTCAGATGCTTTTTTTGCTTCAACATAAAGCAGATTTTCGAGATATTTAATTCTTGCTTTGTTTAGTGGAAAATCTTTGGAGCCAATAAAAATGAGCGCTTCATTCCAATAATCATCGGAATTATGTTGAGCCATTCTAACAACGGAGTCATCTGTTTCACCAACGTAACATACAGATTTCATATCCTGCTCTCCAATCAAAAGATAAACGGCTGGATTCCCAACAATTTCTCCATAATTTTTCATAGATGAAATCTGCTTTCTTGGAAACTTAAAGCAAAATCCGTTCCAGTCGCTAAGGCTTACTTTAACAATCCCATCAGAGTCTCCAGATTCGAGGATTTGATCAACAGCAATTTTCATACTACTTTTCCTCCTTTTTATCGGAAGAAATAAAACTCTTGTAGATTTCTTTGGCCATAATATCCATTACGGTTTGTTGAAACTTTTCGTTTCCAAGCAATCTTTGAAATGCGTCATCATTCTTGCTATAGCATTCAACCAAAACACGTTGGAATTCACCAGGGAAGATTGACTTGATAAACATATTGACATCATTTGTCTTAGCATATTCAAGAAGTTTCTTCTTAATGGCGGGGTCATCCATCATCATCTTAAAGACACTGTCGATTGCTACTTTGTCGCCTTCACCGAATTCACCTTCAAATTGATCGTTTACTTTATCAACGATTCTCTCTAGCGTATCGGTCTTTTTCTTAGAAAAAGATGGTTTCGCTGGAGTTCCAGGTGTAACAGTCGTTCCTTCTTTTTCAAGGCTGATTGAGCCTCTAAAAGTCTCTTTTAATTGAGCATATTGAAGAGTGACTTTATTTGTTAAATCAAATATCTCAACTTTTGTTTTTGGCAACAAACGAATTAAATAGGAGACAAATAAGTAATCCTTAAACAAATCTTTATCATTGATCCTAACTATTTGAGTAACAAAACCATATGTTCTTTCAAATTTAAGCATGGTATCTCTAGCCAAGCCACGATTCTGATCATCTAATTCAGCATACCTATCTGTAACTGGTTTTAGCAAACTTGCAAGTTTGCCTATCGTAGTTGCATCTTGTTTCTTTCTATCCCCTGACTTTTCCATAAGATCATTGAATTGATCTATTTCTTCGTGAGTAAACAAACTGAAATCATTGAGTTTACTTCTTAAGTCATAAACTCTATTAACATCAGTTTCCCCATTTAATTCAATTCCTAAATAGAATGGCTTAAAAGATGTCTTAATCTCCTCTGCTGTATTTGCAAAATCCAATACAAGAGTATCTTCTTTTCCACGGCATGTTCTATTTAATCTTGATAAGGTTTGTACGGCATTAACCCCTTTGAGTTTCTTATCCACATACATAGAATGCAATAATGGTTCGTCATAGCCAGTTTGATATTTATTAGCAACTACCATAATATTGAATTCAGGGCTTTTAAAAGCTTTTCTAAATTTCTTATCAGAATTAATAAAATGCCCAGAAGAATCTTTATTCATTTCTGCTTCTCGATAGACATTTTTATCATTATCAAATTTAACTTCTCCAGAGAAGGCAACAAGCGCATTGCAACCAATGCAGGTATCAGGATGGTTTTTGATATATTCCTTAATCGCCCAATAATATCTAACGGCATTATGCCTTGAATCGCATATCACCATAGCTTTTCCTAAACCATTAATCTTCTTTCTTCCATTGTGGAGAAAATTGTCCATGATCATATCAACCTTCTCGTTGATTGTGAAATCATGACCTTTGTAATATCTGAACAAAGCCCTCTTTGTTTTTCCTTCTAATAATTCTGGATTATCTTCAGAATCTTTGACTAATTTGAAAGCTTCCTTAATAGTGATGTAGTTTTTTAAAACATCAAGAATGAAGCCTTCTTCAATAGCTTGTCTCATTGAATAAATGTGAAAAGGCACTTTATGACCAGGCTCGCCCGTCCCAAAAAGTTCTAATGTTTTTGGCGTAGGAGTTGCTGTGAAAGCAAAGAACGATTGATTCTCGTGATGACCTTGAGCAATAACCTCTTGAAGCATTTCATCTTCGACGTTGATATCTTCAGGTAACACTCCTTCTTCTTCTGCAAACTTTTTAATCTCATATCCTTTATCAATCAAAGCTTTTCTCAAAGTTCTAGCTGATTCGCCACTTTGTCCTTGATGAGCCTCATCGATGATTATTGCGAAATTCCTATTATCTAGATTATCAAAGTCCTTATAGGCATATAAGAATTTTTGGATTGTGCATATAATGATTCTCTTTTTATCATTGATTGCATCTGTAAGCCCTCTAGAGCCTTCTTTTGATGTAATACATTCTATAAGACCTGCTTTATGTTCAAAACTGGCTAAAGTTTCTTGTAACTGCGTGTCTAGGACAATTCTATTTGTAACGATAATGGTTGAATTAAAAATAGGCTTTTCATCTTTAAAAGCGCAGGCGAGTCTATATGCAATCCAGGCAATTGAATTTGATTTACCGGATCCAGCTGAATGCTCAATAAGATAATTTCTACCCGCACCATTTGCTTTAACATCATCAATTACTTTATGAACCACATCATATTGATGAAATCTTGGAAAAATAAGTTTCTTTTCAGTCGTAGTCCTAGAAACTCCGTTTGTAATGATTTCCTTCTTTTCCTCAACAATAGTAATAAATCTTTGAATAAGGTCTAGTAAAGAGTCTTTTTGAAAAACTTCTTCCCAAAGATATGATGTTGGATAACCATTTGGATTAGCTGGGTTGCCTTTTCCACCTGCTTTCCCAGCGCCTTCAGAGCCTTGATTGAAAGGCATGAAATAAGTTTTTTCACCCTTCAGTTGAGTTGTCATCCAAACTTCATATAAATCAACAGCAAAATAAGCAAGGAATCTTGTATTGAAATGGAAAATTTCTTCCTTAGGATCTCTATCTTCCTTCCATTGCTTTATACTGCATTGATAATCTTGGTTTTTAAATTGATTTTTTAATTCAAAAGCAAAAAGAGGAATTCCGTTAACTGAAAGAACCATATCAATGGTATTGGAATTTACACGAGAATAAGGAAATTGCCTTGTTATTCCAACGATATTTTTGTTATACAAATCAACAGAATTTTCATCTAGATCCGATTCAGGTTTAAAAAAACATAACTTCAAGTTAATTCCCATATCGGTTATACCGTTTTTCATGACATCAAGTATTCCTCTTGAATCAACTGCGTTATAAACTCTTCTTACAATTTTCTCACCAGCCTTTTCTCCATAATACTTTACATATCGAGCCCATTCCTTAGGCTGCGAATTCTTTAGAAATTCAACTAAAATATTCTGAAAAAGCATATTCTCCTTACTGAAATTTTCAGGATTCACTTTAGTGAAACCATGAGATAAAAATGCAGTTTCAATATCTGATTCAAAACGCTTTTCTGATGTATCGATTGATGACATAATTAAATTGACTCCTTTTTCCCTGTTACATATTCATATATCAAAGCCTTTTTGTATTCGAGCATCTTATTTACTTTTTCTTTTTTTATTTCAATAAGTCTTTCAATGTTTGCAATTTCCACATCAAGAAAGTTTGCAATTTTCTCTTGTTCAGAATAAGGGGGAAATGTATATTGAAAATTATAAAACTGGCCTTGATAAAGATGTTTTATTGTGCTATTACCTGACTGACTTAATTGATACCATAGTAAAAACTGATTAGAAGATAAGATATAATATAAATACTTTGAATCATATTTGAATGCTGAGTTGTTTCTAATAATCATTACTCCGCTATTTAATGAAACTTTTTCTGGACAATTTTTTACAATTGCCAGTTTGCCAATTGTTCCATCTTTTGTTATTAGCAAATCATTTTCATTGATGTGAAGTTCTTTGTCCTGCTCAAATCTTTCATTCGAAATGTGAACACATGTGTTCCAATTGATTGTTCCGTTTTGAAAATCAGTCCCTGTAATAAGAAAAGGACCTTCATCTATAAATTCAGATGACTTAAGTCCATCCCATCCAATTCTTCCCTTCAGCCATGATGTAAATTTAATTTTTATAGTTGACCAATTGCTTGGTATTGACCCAATCCATGCGATATTTGAGTCTTTAGTCTCAATATTTTTATTGATGCCAAGAGTTACAGTTTTTGTTATGGTAGATAATTTATAATCTTCCAATTTTTGAATTTGACGTTTTTGATTTGAAATCAAGAGATCTATTTTTGCTTCAGATTCTTTTATTTTATTAACAATGGCAAATTGGACTTTGCTTGGTGGATAAGGAAGCATTACAGTATTTAACTTGGACATTTGAATGCGCATTCTTATTTCCATAATCCCGTTTCCATAACCCTTGAGTCGGTTTTGAAGCTCTTTTGTTTGAAAAAGATAATTGAAATATTCGATAGAATCATTTTTATTTCTTAAATACAACATGTAGTAAACAGGGCTAACACATCCAAAATATTTAGATAAACCTATAGAACCAATAATAACGTTCATGCTATTTAATACAATGTCGTTTGGGTAAGCAAGTTTATATCCCGTCAAATCATCTTTGGAATTATTTCCAATAGCCCCTTTCTCGGAATATGGAATAACACCTCTATCATTTGTTAGTGATAAAATATCTTCTGTTTTTATTGGCTTATTGGTTTCGTTTCTTTCACACAAAATATTCTTTATTCGTTCACATTTCCAATCGCTTGGTATTGACCCAATCCAGTCAATACCGGAGCTTTTTACAAGATTATTCATTTCCAAATAGCTCCTTCATCAACTTATTTTCTTCCGCTTCAAGCTCTTTAATTTCATTAAAAATATCATGAGACTTTTTTGGCTCAACATATTTATAAAATAATCGAGCAAATGGAATTTCGTATCCCACCCTATCTTTACTTCTATCCATCCAACTATCTTTTTTAAAAGGCTGAACATTATCATGAAAATATTTTTCAATATTTTCTTGAAGGGGAATGAGCTCATAATCTCGTAATGAAGGATTGGCTTGTGCCTTTCCTTTTTTAAATATTTCTTTTTGCTGATCATCCAGAAGTGGCGATTCAATTGTAACCTTTGTATAGCCAAAGAAATAATCATTGAAAACTTTCGATTCGACCGATAAACCATTTTCTTTATATTTATAGTCTGCAAAATCATTATATGCTTTAGTAATAAGAGCAATACATTTATCACTTAAATCAACGCGTTTACTACCAATATTCTTTCTTCTCTTTATATAACAATTAGAGGCATCAATTAACTGAATTTTTCCTTTACGATTAACTGATTTTCCCTTTGTAATAAGCCAAATATATGTTGCAATGCCTGTATTGTAAAATAAATCTGTTGGCAATTGAATAATCGCCTCAAGGTAATCATTTTCAATCAAATACCTTCTAATTTCAGAAGGGCCGCTTCCTGCATCGCCAGCAAATAAAGAAGAACCATTCTGAATGATTGCCATCCTTCCGTAACCATCACCATCTTTTTCATTGTCCTTTAGCTTTTTTATTCCATTCATCAAAAACAATAATTGACCATCAGAAATAGAAGGAAGGCCAGGACCAAACCTTCCATCAAAACCGAGTTTAGCTTCGTTTTCAACAGCATCTTTTTCTTTCTTCCAATCTATTCCAAAAGGAGGGTTTGAAATAATATAGTCGAAATGATAACCATCAAATTGATCGTTGCTCAAAGTATCGCCAAACTTCATGTTGTCGGCGTTTCCACCCTTAATTAACATATCCGCTTTGGCAATAGCGAAAGTTTCAGGATTAAATTCTTGCCCAAAGCAAAGCAAATCAGAATCCTTGTTAATTGACTTTAGTCTCTCACTTAAGCACCCGAGCATTTGACTTGTGCCCATTGCCATGTCATAAGCTGTTTTAGAACATCCATGCTCTTTGATGCTGTCTTTCTCTGGAGCAATTAAAAGTTCTGTCATCAAATAAATAATATCTCTCGCTGTAAAGTGAGCACCTGCTTGCTCGTCATATGATTCAGAGAACTTTCTAATTAGTTCTTCAAAAATATAGCCCATGTCTTGAGAGGTTACTTTGTCAGGTGACATATCTGCTTTTTTTGTATTAAATTCACTAACAATTGTGTAAAGAAGATCGTTTTCGGTCATTTTTGCAATTTCTTTATCAAAATCAAAACGTGAAATAATATCTTTAACGTTGTCAGAGAAAGAACGTAGATAAGAAGTGAAATTAGAAGCAATATTATCAGAATCGGCTGTTAATGTTTCAAAATCAAATTTTGAAGTGTTATAGAAGTCGTGCTTGGCTGTTTTTTTTAAAATTGCATCACGAGCAGCCCCCTCCACCCCTCTTTGATCCAACTCACTAGACATTTTAACAACTGCATCTTTTGTATCTTTTAAAGCATCATTAAAACGCTTAATTACAGTCATTGGTAAAATTACACGCCCATATTCATGAGGCTTATATTCACCATATAGATGAGTAGCAATATCCCAAATGAGGCTTGCCTTTTGTTGAACGTTGATGTTCGTTTGCTTTTGATAATCTTTTGTATCCATTTTATGTTTTCTCCTTTAATTAGCAGCTAGATATCTGCTACCTGATATACATCTTCTAAAATTTTCCATCGTAATCTTCAAACATCCATTAGCACAAGCTTCGTGTAATTTTGGATATTGGCTCGGATTTTTTTTGATCTCAGCCAACATACTTGACGTATCTCCCATTCCAACTTGCTTATGAGGAGAGGGCCCATAGATAATATCTGAATAATCGGAATTGTATCTAAGCCTTCCTACGTTGAAGTTCTTTAGGTCATGATAGTCGTTTACAAATTCAATATTATCCGATGGTATTCCTAACTTTTTAGCGGCTAATTGATAGTCTTTTAGCTTCCCTGATAAAGCGCCAAGAACTAAGATTTTCGAGCGATTCTTATCTACTGCTACAGCTTCTTCCTCAATTGTGATTCCGTATTTCGAGAGAAATTCTCCAACGGTATTGCTTATTTGAGCTTGATTGATCTCGGTATATATTCGAGACATTATTTGAGCAGTTATTGATGATATTTGTGATTGAGTGAGTATCATTATTTACCTCACTTCCTTTGAATCGTCATAAAAATTGGCGATTTGCTTTTCCATATCGTTAAGCCCTTTTTTCATGCCGTCATAAATTGCAATCAAAGAGCTATATTTAGTGGCCATCTCTTCTTGCTCACTAAGTGATGGGCAAGGAACCATGATATTTGCTAGTCCTTCGAAAGGAATTGAAGAAATAATTGCTCCTTTTTGAATCGATTCAAGAATCTTCTTACCTTTAGAAGAATCAAGGAACATCTTTAAGAAAACACTATTAATTAGCTTTTTCTTAGGACGAAGAATATACATTCCACCAGTAACAACAATACTTGTCTTCAATTCATCTGAAGCCACGGCTATTTTCACTTTTGTACTTTTTGAAGTTACGACAAGATCGTTTTGTTCCAAACAGAACTTATCGAATTTTGGATTTCCTTCGACATAGAGAAGCGAATTGTAATCAATCAGTCCATTATCGATGTTTCCTGAGGTTAATAATTGATATCCAGTAGGTACATCAGAAAGAACATTATTGAAATGGGAAAGCGTAAATTGAGAACCTTTGATAATGTCAACTACATCAGAGAGTTTGACCGGATTATCTAAATCATCATAGATGCCTTTTTGTGATAATGCGTTGATGATCAAATTGCAGTCAGAACTCAATATGTCTTTTTCAGTAACAGTCTTAATATCTTTAAAACAATAAGCAGAAAGGATCAGTTTTGAGTCACTTTCGGTAAGAGTCTTCTGCTTTGGTTCTTTCATTACCGATGTCGCATCAAGAATCTTAATTTTCGAATTGCCTTTGCTAATGACCAATAAATCAGTCTTCACTCCTGTCCAAGCAAACATGTTTGCAGGAAGCGAAATTATTCCCTCTAACAATCCTTCATTAATTAAGTACCTTCTTATCTCTGAATCTGATGATTTAAATAAACACGATTCAGTGACAATAGCGACAATCTTTCCATTAGGAGCAAGTCCGTCTAACGCTCTAAAGACAAAGAGCCATTCACTTGATGAACGAAGATTGAAAACCTCACCATTTTTCCTTCTATTATATAAAGAAGTGGTATTTGGGGAGAATTTCATTCCAAACGGAGGAAATACAAAACCCTTAGTAAACTGTGGGCATTTACCTTCTTGAATCGAATTAGTGTTTTCAATATGGTAATTAGCACCACACATTTCAAGATACATCTTCGAATAAAGGCAAACTTGCAGATTAGCTTCTTGACCAATAAGTACTGGCTTGAAGTATTTATCTTTACCAACATCGTTTGCTGATGCCAAATACTTTCCATAACCAGACCCTAAATCGAATACGATGTCATCTGATTTAATGTCTAAGATTCCATTCACCAACATGGAAAGTTCTTCAGATGATGAAAACGAAAAATCAAAAGCGGAATTTGAATCAAGAATTGAGGAAGCAATAGCTTTATATTCATTCTTGGTTAGTTGGAGACTGTCTACATTAGCCAATAATTCTTTGACTGATAAAGATTTTTTAAAAGGTGAGAC
>Ga0172377_10008442_pt1 | contig 10569 bp, 9 predicted proteins | sample Pumphouse3metaG_FD_119749 | JGI IMG/M metagenome (GOLD analysis project Ga0172377, IMG submission 119749) | Leachate microbial communities from a municipal landfill in Southern Ontario, Canada - Pumphouse #3 metaG | ecosystem: Engineered > Solid waste > Landfill > Unclassified | place: Canada... | reverse complement strand
TCATGGCGGCCATAAAGAGTGGAGCTGACATAGCGACCTGCGGTTACCGTGAAGTGTATGAGAATACAGCTTCTTCGGATGGCGGGACAATAACAAAAGAGGCATTGGTCAAACAGGCATCACAGCTCACAGCCAGGGATATCAAACGTATTGTTGCAGGAAGCATCCTGTCAGATATGCACAAAGCGCTCGAGACTTATTTGTGTACTGATACGTCAAAGAGGATGATATACAACTCGGTCTGGAGCAAACTCTTCAGAAAGAAAATAGCTGAGGGTATTCGTTTCCAGAAGGGCAAGAATTCTGAGGACATTCTTTATACTGCCAGGACATTTGTCAGAGCAGAATCAGTTGTTGTACTGAGGGAACCGCTGTACTGCTACCTACAGGATCGCGGCGGCAGCATAATGAACGAGAGACTTGGCGAGCGGAGAATCAAAGATGAAATTCCGAACTGGCTTGAGCAGATAAAGTGTTTTGAAGAAAATGACCTCTCTGACATCGCTGACAGAGCAAGATTTATTCTGTACAGACATGTGATTGATTATGATTGCGAATTCAGCCGGGATCAGGAGATGAAGCACTATTCTGCTGAACTCGAAAAGTTCATGGATGGACAGAAAGACAGAGTTTTGCATGTGGCGTCGCTCCCATGGGTGCCATCAGGGGACAGAAGAAAACTGGAGAATTATGTTAAGTCCCCGGCTGCTTATGTGAAGAAAGTATTGCTGTATGAGAAGACGGTAGTGCCGGTAAAGCGCGCCGTGAAAAGGCTGACAGGTGCTGTCAGGTGGATGTGGGACCGCTGACGTGAGAACGGGTTTTGTGATGTGAAATCAGAACGCCTGAAAGGCACTTTTGTCCTGCGCCCGAAGAGGGTGCAAAGCGGGCAGCTGGTCTGCAGGAATTAGCTTAAGCATGTGCCATATATAAGATGACCAGCCATTACGGATACAAAAATCAAGAGGCGTTTCACCATTCATGTTTTCTGATCTATGCCAGGTATTCACGATTTGTTATGAAGCCTGGGCTTGACAGAATAAAAAAATAACAACATACTAACAATAAGTAAACAAGACTCTTACTAATCGAAAGGAAACAACAGATATGGTCTTGGAATATTTAAAAAAGAACTATATAAAGGGTGAACCTATTTTTCTTGCAGATATATGTATTCCCGATATGACAGAAGAAAATCTGCGTTATCATTTAAAAAAACATACAGACGATGGAACTTTATTCAGATTCGAGCCAGGTATCTACTATTTACCCAAAGAAAATGTATTTGGAGAAAAAATGGTATTGTCTGCGGATGTTGTTGCCGTTAATAAATATATCAGAAGAAGAGGTAAGCGAGTCGGCTTTTATTCAGGATATACGTTGGCGAATCATATGGGACTGTCAACGCAAGTCCCATATATGGAAGAAATAACAAGCAACTATGCACCAGCAGAAGTGAGAGAACTGTCCATTAAAAATCGAAAGTATATTATTCGCAGACCGATTGTGAAAATTGACGAAAATAATGTAGCAGTATTGCAGCTTCTTGAATGCTTGAAGGATATTGATAAATGTGCAGAAGAAGATATGGATTCTTGCGGAGCAATACTAACAAGATATATTACTGAACATAAAATCACCAAGGAAAAAATAGATCAGTTTATCATAAGTTATCCCATAAAAATATATAAGGCACTTTATGAAACAGGGGTAAAGTATGTATCTTCACAAAGATAAAGACAAATTCAGAGATATTGTAGAGCAGGTCGCAAATCGAACCGGAAGGTCAACAGCTGTGATCGAAAAAGATTATTATGTGACACTTATTTTAAAACTGCTCTCTGAGAAATTGAATAACTGCGTATTCAAAGGTGGAACATCCTTGTCAAAAGGTTTTCATGTAATCAACAGATTTTCTGAAGATATTGATATTACATTTGATGAACACATTGGAGAAGCCAGAAGAAAAAACTTAAGAACGTTGTTTTAAAAGGAATCGGAGATGAGCTCGAAATGCCGATTTCCAACTGGGAGAATACGCAGAGTGATAGAGATTACAATGCGTATCTATTCGGGTATGATTCTGTTATGGGAGTAGAGGATGACAGAATCCTGCAAAATGTGAAATTGGAAACAGCATTAGGATCATATGCATTTCCTACAAAAATAGTTACCATAGACAATTATATTGGAAATTATTTTAAGGAGAGAAACAGGGAAGATTTGGCAGTGCAATTTTCTTTAGAGGATTTCTCGATGAAATTGCAATCACTGGAGAGAACTTATATTGACAAAATATTTGCGCTTTGCGATTACTACATTCAGGGACGAAATAAAAGATGTTCCAGGCATCTGTATGATATCTATAAGCTCACACCACGAATAAAATTTGATGATGATTTTGCAAAACTGTACGTAGAGGTCAGAACGCATCGTGCAAAGATGAGTATATGCCCGTCAGCACAGCCGGGAATAAATGTGTCGGATCTGATAAATGAATTCTGCGACAACGGCTTTTACAAAGAAGATTATCGTACGATCACTTACTATTTTTCAGAGGATATGGTTGCATATGAGGATGCAATCAGGCAGATGCGAAAACTTGCAGAATTAAGGATTATTTCATCTGAAAAAGCATAATCAAAGCGGTGAAATTCTATAGCTATCGTCCATACTCGACAAAAATACATATCAAATGTAGACTGTATTCGACAGAGCAGCGTAAAATAATTTGACGGTATCTTCTCTGCTCAAAGTTCAACATATTTGGTTTGATGAGGATTGCATGGCAGATTATAAGAATGGGAAACTTCAGCTCCCGAATGTGACGCTTGCCGCGATGGCAAGTGTTAAAGTGGAGTCAACAGTAAAAGCACTTGAATACAGTTGCCGCGGCGTCGATTTCGGCGCTGTGACTTTTATTTCACACAGAAAGCCGCTATTTCTTCCAAAACATATCGAGTATCAGCACATCGACAAGATCGATGAGATCAATAAGTTCAATTACGATATGATCTACGAGATGTGGAAATATATCCACACGGATTATATGCTGCTTGTACACTACGATGGATTCGTTGTAAACCCGGATTCGTGGCGGGATGAGTTCCTTGATTATGATTACATCGGCTCGCCATTTCCGATTCCAAAGGATGATTTCACATACCGTGACCCTAATGGTAAACTGATGAGGGTCGGCAACAGTGTTTCGCTCAGGTCGTCAAAACTCCTGCGCTTCCCGACGGAGTCCGGTATGCCTTTTGAGGCCGATCACGGGTTCTTCAACGAAGACGGATTTATCTGTGTTAAGAATCACAGATTATTTGAAGCTGCCGGAATGAAGTTCGCGCCTTTCGATGTCGCAAAGTATTTCGGACATGAGAGCATGCAGCCTGAGTTTGAGGGAATTAAGCCATTTGTTTTTCATAAGTGGGCGGGGACGAATTCGGATTATCCGAACTTCCTGAACAAGCATGCAAAGGTCAGAAAACTTATGGACAGGATAGATCTGATTGGGTGACCCACGGAGAACTGTGAAAGGAATAACGGACAGATGGTCTACGATTGTTTTCAGTTTTTTAATGAACTGGATATTCTTGATTTAAGGCTCCACATTCTGAGCGGAGTCGTCGATAAATTCGTGATAAGCGAATCAACGGTGACTTTCTCGGGAGATGCGAAGCCGCTTTTTTATGAAGAGAACAAGGAAATGTTCAGCGAATTTGCCGATAAAATAATACATGTCGTTGTCGATGACACTCCGATGGACTGCGATGCCTATGAAAGAGATCACCATCAGAAGTGTGCGGTCATGAGAGGAATCAGTGACGCGAAGCCTGATGATGTCATCATATTCTCAGATGTCGATGAGATCCCTGATCCTGAGACGCTGAGGAAGCTCATCCCGACCGTGGAGCCCGGAAAGATATATATGCTGGCTCAGCGGCTCTTTTATTGTTATCTCAATCTCGAGGATATATCAGGCAAGAACCTTTCTACGACCGGTGAATTTGATGGAGTACAGCCACTGAGATGGCTCGGAACAAAGGTGTGCCTGAGGAGTCTGCTTGATACATATACCACAGAACAGCTCCGCGACAGCGCACAGAAAGCCATAGGCGTGCGTGTTGACAACGGTGGCTGGCATTTCAGTTACATGGGCGGCGGAAAGAATGAATCTGTTGAGGATCGCGTGCGCTATAAAATAAAGAGCGCAGCACACCAGAATTACAATAATCGCAGGACGCTTTTCGAAGTCGGCAGCAATATCCGCAACAAGAAGGACATTCTCGGCCGCGACAGTGAACTCGTGGTCAGTAAGATAGATGACAGTTATCCCAAATATCTGCGCGATAACATAAAGATTTATGACTACCTTCTCTACAAAGAACCGGCCTGGTATCAGAAACTGTGGGACAAGGTATCTGTCTGGGCAGTAGAGACGAGACGAAAACTCATAAGCAGGAAAAACAAGTGATAGGCGTAGAATTTCTCAAAGGACAGGGGCTGGGCAACCGGCTTTTCTGTTATATTTCGGCAAAATGCATCGCTGAGGATCTCGGTGTGCCGTTCGGTACGGCAGGCCGGGAATATCTTGGCGCTGATTTCCTTGATATGGATCTCGGTGATGAGATTACAGACGTATCGGGGTTTTCGAGATATGACGAGAAGGAAGAACGCATTTATCTGCGGGATTCGGTACATGACGCGGTCCACGGATGTTATATTGCGGGCGTGGATCCGGTGCTCGCCGCCAAGCTCAGCAACTGCGCGGAACAAGACAACATAATGCTCTATGGAAATCTTCAGTCAGAGGAGTATTTTGGCAGGCATAAGGAAGAGATAAGACAGTGGCTTCGTGTAAAGCCTGCATTTGATTCCGCTGAATATGCTGCATATACAGCTGATGATCTCTGTATACTAAACGTGCGTGGCGGCGAGTATGCTGACAAGAATGAGCTCTTTCTTGAGAAAAAATACTGGAAAGATGCAATGGAAATCATGAGGGGCGTGAACAGATCAATGCGCTTCATGATAGTTACTGATGATGTTGACGCGGCATCGCGCCTGCTCCCCGGAATTGAAGTCCATCACTTCGGGGCTGCCGGTGACTATTGTGCAATCAGGAATGCCAGATACCTGATTGCCTCGAATTCAAGTTTTGCATTCTTCCCGGCATATACGAGCACTGTCCTGCGGCGCATCATAGCGCCCAAATACTGGGCGAGGCACAATGTGTCAGATGGTTACTGGGCATCTGAGCAGAATATTTACGACGGATTCGAGTATCTGGGAAAAGACGGAAAATTATATGACGCTGCCGATTGCAGAGCAGAGCTCAGCGAATATAAGAGAATTAAACTTCCGGAGAAACAAGCTCTGATGCCGCTTGAAGCCGGCAGCCGGGAGGCACTGGCACTGGGAAAGAAATATGAGCGTGAGCGACTGCTGAAGAAAGCGGTCGCAAAACTCGGAAGAACATTTGCAAAATGATGCAGACATAAAAATAGCTAATTTGACTGTTAAGAGGAAAAACCACAGAAATGCCAAAAGTATCGATATGCATACCGGCATATAAGAATCCGGATGGGATAAAGAGGCTGCTGGAGTCAGTGTTCAGTCAGCTTTATACGGATTACGAGGTCATCGTGAGCGACGATACGCGCGATGATTCAGTGAAGTGTGCGATCAATCAGGTTCAGGCTGCAACGGGCAGAGTCAGGTATTACAGGTCAGCCTCACCTGATGGTGCGGCCTTGAACTGGAACCGCGCCGTGTCATATGCGGAAGGCGAATATATAAAGATAATGCACCATGATGACTGGTTCACTGACGAGAAAAGTCTTGGTAAACTTGCTTCGCTTCTCGATGATGCACCGGATGCTGACCTGGCATTCTCAGGGACCAGGCAGGTTAACGTAGTTGATATGCAGGTTATCAAGGACCGCAGCATTTCAAAAGCTGACGAAGATCTGATAAGGAGCGATTGGCGGAATCTTTACCTCGGCAACACGATCGGCGCTCCTAGCGTTTCGCTTGTGAGGAAGTCTGCTGCGGACAGAATTAATCTTGCCTATGACAATAATCTTACCTGGCTTGTAGATGAAGATTATTATATGCAGCTCCTGTCAAATGGCGCGAAATTTGTAAGCACCGGGGAGCCGCTTATATCGATCGGACTTTCAAAAGGACAGCTGACAGAGAAGGTCCGTGACAACGAAGAACTGAACATCAAAGAACAGATCTATGTTTTCCGTAAGTATCATCTGGCTGATCAGGAAGGCGATAATGATGATTTGCACAGGTGCAGCGATTATCTGTTGAAAAGCCTTGCCGCAAACCACCTCCCAGCGTCAGAACTGCCGAAAGATCTTGGCATAAATGACATCGGTGCGAGATACAAAAGGGCTGTAGGCGAAGAGAAAATCGCAGAGAAAAAGCGCAAGAGCGACACCCGCCATTATCTTGCTTCGAAGGCATGGCGTATCATTGACGATCCTATAGACCGCATCGAGGAAAAGCTCGGGAAGGTCGCGGACAGTATTGATGACAAGCTTGCTCCCATCAGGGCAAAACTTCAGAAGCCGGGGGAGATAGCGTTCTGGCTGGGGCTCACAATAGAACTTATCCTTGTGATCTGGGACAAGAGTAATTCAATAGTACCTTACACAGGCTGGTTCTTCAGAGTGACATTTGTGCTCTTCCTTATTAAGGTACTTAGTGAGCGGCTGCCGAAGCCGGAGCTTGCACTCTTCATTTTCGCTGCCGCTCTCGGAGTAATAGACTGGCGTATCAGCGGCAAGAATGAGATATTGCGGGCAGTAGTCATGATAGCTGCATTCCGCGGTGAGGATCTGACCAGGACACTTAAATATATCTTCAGGGTCACGCTGGCCGGGTGCCTCCTGCTGGCACTCCTTGCTGTCACAGGGGTATTCGGAGATGTGTATCTGATCCAGAACTTCGACGGCACTGGGGATGATCTGAGATACTGTTTCGGAATGGGGAATCCTAACGCCATGATGTGCATGGCGGCGATGTTGATTATCCTGTGTCTTTACATCTGGGACAACAGGATGAAATGGTACTCATATGTTTTGCTGACGGTATTTGACGTCATTCTGTACGGGCTTGGAAAGTCGATCGCGGCGGCTGGCGTCATTGCGCTGGCACTTATAATGTCTGCGGCTTTCCATTATTCAAAACATATCAGGGAGTGCGATATTGTCTACAGGATCACTGGGATAATATTTGCCGCGGCGCTTGTTTTCCTTGTTGCAGCGGCGGCATTTGGAAATCAGATCCCGATCATTGCGTGGCTCGATTCACATGTGATGACAGGGCGTGTGGCGTCGCTCTGGGACAGCACTTTCTACGAGGGAACGCTCGCCACATGGCGCTGGTTCTCGACGAGAGAGAGCGGCTACTATTTTGACCTCGGGTGGCTGCGTCTTGTTTACTGGTACGGAGTCGTGCCGGCACTTTTTATAATAATGTTTGTGTATGAGTGGCTTCGCAGCATACGCCAAAGGCGCGATCACGCGGCTTATATGATGGTAAGCTGCCTTGTGTTGTATACTGTTATAGAAGCTCACCTTGTTTCGATATATCTCGGACGCAGCATAGAGCTGCCGCTGCTTGCGGCGTACATTCCATATATTTTAGGAGATTACAATGAATCAGAGCAATAAGGTCTTTCGAACATACAGCCTGTGGTTCCTTGATATGTTTTGCATTGTAGTTTCGTTCCTGCTCGCGACATTTATTCGTTACGGTCAGAACAACGACATGATGAGCAAAACATATCATTACCTGATCCTCGCGGTATTCCTGATGGCGGCTTCTGTGTACAGTTTTTTCTTCGACTGGAATCATGATTATCTCAAGCGCGGGTATTACAGAGAACTGGCTGAGATCCTCAAGTTCAACGCCTTTATCACGATTATCGTAGTTGTATTCATATTCATGACGCGCATGTATATTTTCGTCTCGCGTACCGTGATCATGTGGTTCGTGCTGATAAATATCGCCATGATGCTCGTCGCGCATCTGGTATTCAAACGCATTCTGAGAAAGGCGCTTTCGACTGATACGCTTGTCTCCAAAGTGCTCGTTATAGCGCAGTCAGACCAGATAGAGAGCACTGTTCAAAGACTGCTTGCATCCTCGGACAATGGACTTCAGGTCATACGGGCTGTTTGTGCTGATACCGGGCAGTATGCCGGGACAAAGTCAGGTGAAATATGCGGAGTGCCTGTGTATGCCGGGATAAAGGACCTTATTGAGGTGATGACAACGGTGCCTTTTGATGAGGTGTTCATCAATACGCCGGATTATTCACAGAAGCACCTGCGTGAGATCATCAGCGGTTTTGAGGAGATGGGAGTCGATGTCCATTACAATCTGGAACTGCCTGATATGGGCTCGACAACAAGCAAGGTCGAGGTCATCGGAGATTATACAGTTATTTCGTACACCAGGTTCAGGTACAGCAATAAGCGTCTTTTGTTCAAACGTCTTATTGATATAGTCGGTGGTTTTGTCGGACTCGCGATCACGGGAATACTCACGATCTTCATTGCACCTGCGATTAAGATGGATTCTCCCGGACCTGTATTCTTCTCTCAGGTCCGTGTCGGCAAAAACGGCCGCCGCTTCAGGATATATAAGTTCAGATCTATGAGGCAGGATGCGGAGGCACAGCTCGGTAAACTCGAGAAGAATAACGAGATGAACGGTCTCATGTTCAAGATGGATGATGATCCGCGTGTCACCAGGGTCGGCAGGTTCCTGCGCAAAACAAGTCTCGATGAATTCCCACAGTTCCTCAATGTCATCAAGGGCGACATGAGCCTTGTCGGAACGAGACCGCCGACAGAGAAGGAATTTGAGCAGTACAACGAGCATTACCGCCGCAGGATCGCGATGACGCCGGGACTCACAGGACTCTGGCAGGTGAGCGGACGCTCGGAAATAACGGATTTTGACGAAGTGGTAAAACTCGATCTTCAATACATTGATAACTGGAGCCTCGGACTTGATTTCAAGATCATTCTGCAGACGATAGGCGTGGTGTTTAAAGGTAAAGGGGCAATGTGAGGAAAGTTTGGACTACGTCCTAACTTTCCTCACCTCAGAGCTTGCGAAGGACGCAAGCTCTGAGGTTGTAAAAACGCAACCTCTGGGCAATGCGAAGCCTTTACTTAAGAGCTTGCGAAGGACGCAAGCTCTGGGGTAATGCGAAGTCTTCGCCTTCGCATAAGAGGTCGCAAGAACACGACCTCCGGGTAACTAAAGTATGATGAGTGTGTTGATGCTGGGGCCTGCGCGTTCTGTTCACGGCGGTGTCTCGGCGGTGGTAAACAATTATTATGATGCCGGGCTTGGCAGCAGGGTAAAACTGCGTTATATAGGCACGATGGTGGATGGGAGCAAGCTTCGTAAGCTCCTGCAGGCTGTCGGGGCCTATATCTGTTTTCTTTTTGCCCTGCCGGGGTATGACATAATCCATATAAATATGGCGTCGGATGCGAGTTACTATCGCAAGAAGGCTTTCATCGATACGGCATATTTGTTTCACAAGAAGATCGTGATCCATGAGCATGGCGGGAACTTCAGAAAATTCTACGAAGCGATGACGCCTGCAGAAAAGGCATCGGTGGGCAAAACACTTGATAAGGCCTCGGTCTTCATTGTCCTTTCAAATGAGTGGAAAAAGTTTTTCGCTCCGATAGTAACAAAAGTCCCAATACAGATAATGCATAATGCTGTCAGGATGCCTGCGGAAGGCAGATCTGACTATGTGGATCAGAACATCCTTTTCCTCGGGAGGATATGCAGGGACAAGGGAATAGCCGAGCTCCTCTCGGCAATGGATGAAATCCACGGCAGATTCCCGTGCGCCTGCCTCTATATTGGCGGCAGTTATGAGGAACATGAGTGGAAGAGCGAAGTCGAAAAGCGCAGCAAATATGTGAGATGGATGGGCTGGATCGGCGGCGCCGGAAAAGAGAAACTCCTTAGAGAGACATGCAGTACATTTGTTTTGCCGTCGTATTATGAGGGACAGCCGATCTCACTTATGGAGGCTATGTCGTACGGTCTTGCGTCAGTTGCAACAAACGTCGGCGGAGTGCCGGAAATCGTCAGCGAGGGAGAGGGAATACTGATTCCTGCAGGCAATGAGAAGGCGCTTGCGGCAGCACTTGAAAAGGTGCTAGCTGATGCTGAATACAGGCGGGAACTGGGGATGGCAGCCAGAGCACGCATTGCGGGCGATTACGATATGAAGGGTGCTGTTGACAGGCTGTGCGAGGTCTACAGCGAGATAGAGGCTTTATGAGTTCTGATCACGGAACAGCCAAAACTGAATATCCGAAAGTCGCCGTGATAGTTCCGGTGTATAACAACGCAGCCGATCTCAGGCAGTGCATTGATTCAGTGCTGGGGCAGGACTACGCTGATATAGAAATATATCTCATAGATGACGGTTCATCTGATGAGAGCCCGAAGATCTGCGACGATTATGCTATCGCCAATAAAAATGTCCACGTGACGCACAAGAAGAAT
>Ga0172377_10008441_pt1 | contig 10570 bp, 6 predicted proteins | sample Pumphouse3metaG_FD_119749 | JGI IMG/M metagenome (GOLD analysis project Ga0172377, IMG submission 119749) | Leachate microbial communities from a municipal landfill in Southern Ontario, Canada - Pumphouse #3 metaG | ecosystem: Engineered > Solid waste > Landfill > Unclassified | place: Canada... | reverse complement strand
TAGGTACATCGACAAAATTATTTTGATTAGCTAGAATAGCACCACCTTTTACTCTTATAAGTAACTTTTGGTCTTCTAATATGCTTAAATCTTTTCTTACTGATACTTCAGATATATTATATTGTTCAGATAAGTCGTGTATAGTGATTTTATCTCCTTTACGTAATAAATCTATTATTTGTAATCTTCTTTCTTTTGCATTCATAATTAGAATAGTTTTAAATATATTTTCTACAAATATAATACTAATTACTTTAAAAATGAAACGTATTAGTAAAAAAACAAACCTTTAGTTATAAAAAGTAATATAAGGGAACGTTTAAAACCTTATTTATAATGCAAAAATAATAAAATATTTTAAAAAATAATGATAAAAGTTTTATTTTATAATAAAAATAAATATATTTGCAAGTGTTAGTTAAGTAAATAATCTAAAAAATTTCAAAAAATAATGAAAAAGCTATTAGTTACATTTCTTTTTTTAATGTGTACTTTAACATATGCACAGAATCAAGAGACAATTTCGATGACTCCTACTAAAACGACAGTAAAAAAGTCAGTAATTGATTTCAATTTTAAACCTTCTAAAGATTCTATTTATATTTCGCAATATCCTAATATACCTATTATTGATGCTCATACTCATGCAGCAGGAAATTATACTACTATTAAAAATTATATTAAAGTAAGTGATATTATAAAAGAAAAGTATCATTCTAATCTAGCGTATTGGATTAATCTTGACAAATGGGAAAATCCTATTACTTCAGTCGATTCAGTTAAAAGTGAATCAAATAATAGAATGCTATGTTCATTTGGAGATTATAACGTTCATATTTATACAGCAGAGGAGATCGCTCAAAAAAAGGCTGAAGGATATCTAGGATGTAAATTTTGGTTCGGACCTTATTATAGAAGAATGACAGATAGTCTGCATCTTATAAAAAATATAGATGACCCAAGATTAGTTCCTATGTTTAAGGCAATGGAAAAATCAGGAATGCCTATGACATCTCTCCATATAGCTGATCCTAATGGACCTTATACTGCAAGAGGTGAATGGTGTGCAGATCCAGTGTTCTTTTGGGAACAAATAAGAGCCCTAGAAAATGTGGTAAGTAAATATCCAAAATTAACTTTCGTAATGGCACATGGAGCTTGGTTAAATAATCAGAATGCACAGCTTGATTATATGAGATACCTCCTTTCAACGTATCCTAATCTCAATATGGATTTAGCAGCTACATATCAATATTATTATTTACTGAATAGAGATAATCTAAGAGACTTCATTATAGAATATCAAGATAGAATCATATTTGGAACAGATATATCTAATGAGTGTAATGAAGATGCAGAGTTAACAGCTCAAAGATATTCTAACACTTTTAGAATTCTTGAAACTTCTCAGATAGTAAAGAAAGGTGGCTTCTTCGAAGGGCACGAAATTATTGGCTTAGCATTGCCTAAAGCTGTTCTAGAGAAAATTTATTATAAAAATGTTCTAAGGATTTATTCTTTAAAAATAGAAAATGGAAAATTAATTCAAGTAACAAAATAATTTAATGAATACGAAAACAATTAATACTCATACTTATCGAGAAGTAATGCAGCAACCACAAGCATTTCTTGATACTTATGAAGTTATGAAAAAAGTGAAAGATGAATTATTAGATTCATTTAAAAAAAATAACATTGATAAGAATACGCAAGTGATTCTATCTGGAGCAGGCTCCTCAGCATATTTAGCAGATGCTATGGTATGTTTATATAAGAGTTCTGGATATACAAATGTAAGATCTGTGCCTACTACAGATATCATAACTAATCCTGAGTTTTATCTAGATAAAACGACAAAACTTGTTGACGTATCGTTTGGGCGTTCTGGAGATAGTCCTGAAAGCGTAGCTTCCTATAATGTTATTAATAAATTCTGTAAAGATCCTTTTCATATCATTATCACTTGTAATAAAAATGGTGCATTGGCTAAAGAAACTGGTATGGATAATACCGTTGTTATAGTGCTTCCTGATCAAACTAATGATGTGAGTTTAGTTATGACTAGTAGTTTTACTTCTATGACTTTAGCTGGATTACTATTAAAGGATATCGAAAATATAGATAGTAAAAAAGCCAATGTAGAGGAAATGTCTAAGTTCTCAAGTAATATTTTGAATGATAAAGATATTAATCAAGGCATAGAACGAATAGCTAATTTACCAATAGAAAGAGCTGTTTTTCTTGGTACTGGTCCATTAAAAGGTTTGGCTCGAGAGTGTCATTTGAAACTTCAGGAAATGACAGATGGAAAAATTATATGTTCTTATGATTCTTTTATGGGATTAAGACATGGACCAAAAGCAGTAATTAAAGAAAATACCCTTGTAGTTTATTTGTTCTCCGACGATGAATATACTCGCCAATATGAGATGGATTTATTTAAACAGGTAAATGTTGAACATAAACCAGCTGCTCAGATAGTATTGTCAAGAGAAAAATTATCAGAAGATTTATTGAAAAATGTTGATCTTCAGATAAATGATTCTACTCCTTCATCTTTAGCAGAAAATGAATATAAATATATTCCATTTGTGCATATCGGACAAATGTTAGGATATAGTTTTTCTGTAAAAAATGGCTTTAATCCTGATAGCCCATCTGTTTCAGGAACTATTCATAGAGTAGTTGATGGTGTAAAAATTTATAAATATTAATAAAAAATAAAATGGGAAAGATTATGTTACCTAAGGTAGAGGCGATGATGGATAGAATCGATCATCTAAGAAATGAAGGCAAAAAGCCTATGACCTTGTTAGGAGTTTGTCCTAATTCTCCAGCCGTAATTAAAGCTGCTTTTAGAGCAGCCAAAAGAAATAATGCACCAATATTATTCGTCGCAACACTTAATCAGGTGGACTGTGATGGAGGATATACAGGTATGACTCAAGCAGATTTCGTTAAGACTCTTAAATTAGAGGCTAGAAGAAATGATTTTACTGGTATATATGTGGCAGCTGTTGATCATGGTGGACCCTGGCTTAAAGATAAACAATCTATAGAGAAATGGAGCTATGAAAAAGCCATGGCTGGTGTAAAGAAATCATTTGAAGCAGCTGTTCTAGCTGGTTATGACATGATACATGTAGATCCAACGGTTGATATTACTTTAGCTAAAGGAGAAGGTATTAAAATAGAAACAGTAGTTAATAGAACTGTTGAACTTATAGCTCATGTAGAGAAATTTAGAAGAGAGAATAATCTTCCAAGTATTTCTTATGAGGTTGGTACAGAGGAAGTTCACGGTGGATTAGCTGATGAAACTACTTTTGATAAGTTCTTGATTCTTCTTAAAGAAGGTTTGAAAAATGCTGGTTTCCCTGATGTATGGCCATGTTATATAGTTGGTAAAGTCGGTACGGACTTAGATACAGCTTATTTTGACCCTAAAGTAGCTAAAGATTTAACAGCCAAAGTTAAACCTTATGGTAGTTATATTAAAGGTCATTATACTGATGATGTTGAAAATCCAGAGGATTATCCTTTATGCAATATGGGAGCCGCAAATGTTGGTCCGGAATTCACTATTTCTGAGCATAATGCTATTGAAGAATTAGAAGCTATAGAAAAGAAATTGTATGAGGAAAATAGAATAGCTATATTGTCCAATATTACTAAAGTAATTGAGAACCTTGTTGTGGAGTCTGGTAGATGGAAAAAGTGGTTACATGATGGAGAATCTAAAGATGATTTTTATTCAATCACACCAGAGAGAAGACAATGGCTAATAAAGACTGGTGCAAGATATATATGGCAAAAACCAGAGACTTTAGCCTCTAGAGGTGTTCTTTATGAAAACCTAAATAATAATGGTATTGATGCAGAAACTATACTTCTTTCTAATATAGAAAAAGATATAGATAAGTATTTTGTGGCATTTAATATAGTTAACCTTAATAAATATTTGTAATGGAAAGAGATATAGACATTTTAGCACTTGGCGAATTAAATGTTGATTTGATATTAAATGATATAAAAGATTTTCCTGCGATTGGAAAAGAAATTATAGCTAATGATATGTTGCTTACCTTAGGAAGCTCTACGGCAATATTTGCTGCTAATGCTGCCTCTATTGGTTCTAAAGTAGCATTTATGGGTATGATTGGAAAAGATAATTTCGGATCTCTTGTAAAGTCATCATTAAATGCCAAAAATGTACATACTTCTTTTCTTATCGAATCTGAGAAATATTCTACAGGTCTTACTGTAGTTCTTAGCTATGATGAGGATAGAGCTAACGTTACATATCCTGGAGCAATGAATCATATGGGAATAAATGACATAGATGTAAATGCGCTAAGACGTGCTAAGCATGTTCATATTTCTTCTCTATTTATGCAAGATGATCTTCATCGAGATATTAAAGAAATTTTAGAATTATTAAAGAAAAATGGTTTAACTATTTCTCTTGATACGCAGTGGGATCCTAATGAAAACTGGAATTTCGATTATATGCACCTATTGCCATTAATAGATGTTTTTATGCCTAATGAAAAAGAATTGATGGCTTTAACTAAATCTTCTAATCTTGATGATGCTATTGATCAGATTAAAGATGTATGTAATATAGCTGTTATCAAGTGTGGTTCTAAAGGTTCTAAAATGATTACTAGAAATGGAGATCTGATTTCTCTTCCTGCTAATTTAAATAGTAAGGTGGTTGATACGGTAGGTGCTGGAGATAGTTTTAATGCTGGTTTTATAAGTGCTTTTGTTAAGGGACTTCCTATAGAGGAATGTCAAGTTACAGGTACTTTGATAGGTGCTGTGAGTACGACCGCTGCAGGTGGTACAGGAGCGTTTATTTCTAAAAAGCATGTTGAAGAATTATCAAAGGAAATCTTTGGAAAAGACTTAAATATTTAAATCCTAGAGTAATGAAAAAAAATATCAAATTTTTTATGCTGATATTAGCTGCGGTTACTACGCTTTCTTGTTCTAATTCTAAAAAAATTGACACAGGAAATCTTAGTATCGTAGTTAATGATCAGATGAAATTCAAAATTATATCAAATGAAGCTTTAACCCCAATTACTAATGGTTATGCAAACCTGGATAGTATATATTTTAGTAATTATGGTGGTGCCGGTAATTTTATTCTGAAAAATATCGAGACTAAGAAGGTTGACGATAATTTCGGAGTAGGAAAGAGTAACATCTTTTATGGTGAAGGAAGTGTGGATGGATTTAAAGTAGCTAAAGAAATAACAATAACTACTTATACAAATTTTCCTTCTACAGTAGTTTTATCATATAAATATACTAATCTATCTTCTGAGGATATAGAAGTGGAGAAAATTAAAACCAATATTGTCAATTTATTATCAAATGAGGATACTCCAAGTTTCTGGTCTTTTCAAGGACAGACTACAGAAGATAGAGCCTCTTGGATATTTCCAGTAAAAAATGACTTTTACCAACGAAACTATATGGGAATGAATAATTCTGATTATGGTGGGGGTATTCCTGTTACATGTTTATGGAGAAAAGATGCAGGAGTTTCTATTGGCAGTCTATCACCTAAAGCAGAACTTATCTCTCTTCCTGTAAGTTATCCTAAAGATTCTTCTATAGCTGAAATGAGTATGGAAAAAGGTTTTATAGAACCTGCTATGCTTAAATCAAAAGAATCTATTACTACACCTCTAGAATTTTTACATGTGTTCAAAGGTGATTGTTTTTTGCCACTTAGAAATTTTTCTAATTTAATGTCAAAACAAGGTATAATGATGCCAGAAACGGAATCATTGGCATTAGAAACAGCTTGGTGTGCATGGGGTTATGAGAGAAAATTTACAGTTAAAGAGATATTAGGCACTTTACCTAAAGTAAAAGAACTAGGTATTAAATGGGTAACTATAGATGATGGTTATCAGATAGCAGAAGGAGATTGGAGTCTTAATCGTGAGCGTTTTCCAAATGGAGATATTGATATGATAAATCTTGTCAAACATATCCATGAAATGGGTTTCAAAGCAGAATTATGGTGGGCACCTTTAGCTATAGACCCAGGAACTAAGTTCTTGAAGGAGCATCCAAATAGTCTATTAGAAGATAAAGATGGAAATCCTTATGATGTTACATGGTGGGATAGTTATTGTGCTTCCCCTAATGATAAAGATGTAATAGCTGAAACTAAAAGACTTGTTACTAAATTTATAAAAGAGTATGGATTTGATGGCTTGAAATTGGATGGTCAACATCTAAATGCTATGAATCTAGATTACAATCCTGCTCATTCTCCTAATAATCCTGAAGCAGCTAATCAATTATTGCCTGAATATTTTAAACTTATTTTCGATACTGCTCGTAGTATTAAACCAGATGCAGTAATTCAATTATGTCCATGCGGCTGTTGTTTTAACTTTTATAATATGCCTTATACTAATAAGTTCGTTAGTTCAGATCCTCTTAATAGTGAACAAGTTAGAACAAAAGGTTATGTTTTAAGAGCTATCGCACCTAAAACAGTTTATTATGGAGACCATGTGGAGCTTATGGATAATGGGACTGATTTTCCTACTCAGCTTGGAATAGGAGCTGTATTGGGAACTAAATTTACATATCCTAAAAATAATCCTTATGTAAAAGAAGATTTCTTACTTACTCCAAGTAAAGAGAAAGCATGGAAGCATGCCTTTAATCTTTATGATAAATATGAACTATCAAAAGGTCAATATGTACCTGGCTATTATGATATAGGATATGATAAGCCAGAGACTCATCTAATAGAAAAAGATGGTACTTTATTTTATGCCTTTTATTCTGAAAATTATACTGGTAATATCGAATTCAGAGGGATGAAACCTAATGCGAAATATCAAGTATATGATTACTATAATAATAAAAATCTAGGTGAAGTCAGTACTGAAAATCCAATATTGGAAAATGTGCGCTTCAACGACTTTTTATTAGTAAAACTAAATCTAATTAAAAACAATTAATAATTAACCAAAAAATTGATGAAAAAACACTTTTTAATATTAGTATTATTACTAATAGTTGGGCAACTATACGCTCAACACAACGTTAAAGGGACGATAACATCGTCGAAAGATGGACAATCTATCCCTGGTGTAACTATTATCGTCAAAGGTGCTACTGAAGGCGGAGCCTCAGACTTGGATGGTAAATATTCAATACAAGTATCAAATTCAAATGATTCTTTAATCTTTTCTTGTATTGGATATAAGACTTTAACTATACCTATTTCAGGTAGGTCAGTCATTAATGTTTCTATGTCAGAAAATAACTTACTATTAGACCAGGTAGTAGTTATGGGATATAGTTCTAAATCAAAGAAAGAAATAACAAGTGCTGTGACAGTAGTATCAGCAGAGAAACTAAAAGGAGTTACTAGCCCTAATATTGGTAATATGTTGGAAGGTAAAGTAGCAGGAGTATCTGTTGTCAGTGGAAGTGGAGCTCCTGGATCTGTTCCTTCTATTAGAATCAGAGGTGTGTCTTCTATGAATGCTCCTCAAGAACCACTTTATGTGGTTGATGGTATAATCGGAGGTGCATATGATCCTAATGATGTTGAAACTATTACAGTATTGAAAGATGCTGGAGCTACAGGTATGTACGGAGCTCAAGCTAATGGTGGTGTTATTTTGATTACGACTAAAAAAGCTAAAACGAAAGGTCTGAAATTTGACTTTAAAGCTTCTTATGGTATAACACAACCAGATTTTGCTAGATCTGAATATATGAATTCTAATGAATTATATAATTATTATAGAGAGTATTTTAGAGATCCAGAGACTCATATAGTTGACGATATTCAATTTAATAATTCTGTTCCAGCTTCAGTTTTAGATACTGATACTGATTGGTTAGATGAAATTTTTTCAACTGGTACAGTTCAAAATTATTATTTGTCATTATCTGGTATGAGTGATAAAATTTCATATTATGCTAGTGCATCTTATTATAATGAAGATGGTGCTATGGAAAATACAGGATACAAACAATTTAATATCAGATCAAATAATACTTATAGACCTACAAATTCTCTTACTATAACCAGCAATGTAGCTTTAAGTGCTAGTAAAAGTGAGGAAATGGATGATAATGTTTTATATTATTTACTTAAATCTATTCCTTGGGATAATCCTTATGATGTGGATGGCAATGTACGACCTTTCGCTGATGCTGACGATGTTTGGAATAGAGATAAAATCAATCCATTATTAGCATTTGAAGGAAATAATCTAAAAAATGAAAATAAATCTTTCTCTTTAGATTATGATTTATCGGTTAATTGGAAAATTAATAATTGGTTATCTTTCGTAACTCAAAATAGAATTAGTGCTAGCACTAATAAATATCATTATCACAGAACCAAACAAATGGAGTATATGCAAGGTGGTGATAATATTACAGAGACTCAAACTTTTAATTATGGTGGTATAACTACTAATATGTTGAAAGCTGATTATGAGTTTGGTAAAAACTCAATAAGTGGTCTTGTTGGTTATGAAGCACAGACTTCACGTTCTGAATTATTATCTGCTTCCGGAGAAGGTTTGCCAGAGGGTTTATATGTTTTAAATTCAACATCTTCAAATCCTATTGTCGGAGGTTATAACTCTAAAACTGCTATGCAGTCTTTAATTTCACAGTTTAATTATAATTATAATTTAAAATATTTCTTAACTGGATCTTTTAGAATTGACCAATCTTCTACATTTAATAAAGATAATAGGACAGCTTATTTCCCAAGTTTATCAGGTTCTTGGCTAGTTAGTAGTGAGCCTTTTATGGAAAATATTGATTTTATTACTGATTTAAAATTAAAAGCAAGTTGGGGTATAACTGGTATGAAGGATATAGGTGCTTCTAAATATCTAGAATCTTTCGCTTATAGTACTCAGTATAATAGTAATATAGCAGCTTTGGCTACACAAATGGCTAATCCAGATCTAAAATGGGAGCAAACTACACAAACTAATCTAGGATTAGAATTTACTTTGTTCGATAGATTTACTATTAATACTAATTATTATTATAATATTACAAATGATTTATTAGTCTATAAGAGTTTACCACCATCAGGAGGATTTGATGCTCAATGGCAGAATCTAGGCTCTGATAAGAATACTGGTTTTGATTTTTCTATATCTGCTGATATTATTAAGACTCATGATTTCTTGTGGAATGCAGATTTTTCTATCTCATATAATTATAATGAACTTTCTGGATTTAAAGGAGATAAAATTTACTCTTCTGACCAATATGGTGTAACACAAGTTTATGAGGATGGTGCATCTCTATATACTTGGTATTTGAAAGAATATAAAGGAATAGACCCTGAAACTGGAAAATTACAATATATAGATGAAGATGGTAATATAACAGATGATTATGCAAGTGCTAGATTTACTTCAGAGAAAGGTTCAGCATTAGCTCCATGGCAAGGTGGTTTTTCTACTTCACTTAAATATAAAAATATAACATTAAGCGCAACAGGTAGTTTCGTATGGGGCAATAAATTATATGGAAGAAGAAGAGCAAGTAACCTTTCTTTATTCGTTGAAGGTTCTCTTAAACCATCTGATGAAGATGTTTTATGGAAACAACCGGGTGATGAAGCTACTATAGGAGCTCCTACTTATGCTTCTGCTTTTATTACTCATTCTGGCTTTTTAGTAGATGGAAGCTATTTTAAATTAAGAAATGTCTCAGTAACTTATGATATACCTAAAAAATTAACTGGTAAATATGGAGTTTCATTAGGACTATCTTGTGATAATTTATTAACATTAACTAATGTATGGGGTGGAGATCCTGAGGTTTCAATAGCACCTTCATTATATTCTTTACCAGGTATGTTAAGTGCTGATGCTTCTTATAGATATCCTAATACTAGAAAATATGTTCTACAAGTAAAATTAACCTTTTAATTAATAAATAAAATGAAACATTATCTAATATATATAATTTGCGCATTTTTCAGTATAAGCTTGCTGTCTAGCTGCGATTTAGATATAGCACCTTCTGATTCTCTTACAGGCGATCAGATGGCTAATTCAAGTGATGGACTTATAGGTATCATTAATGGATGCTATGCCGTATTGAAAGATTATCAAGAAGGACAGTCTGATAATACCTGGTATTTAAGACAATATTACCAGATGAGTGATTTCGCTTCTGACGATGTAGTTTATGGTTATCAGACTGAAGATAACTTAAACATGATATTCAGATATCCAGAACGTAATCCAGGTCTTGAAAATATTACTTCATTTTGGATAAATAATTATAAAATAATTTATAGTGCTAATGTAGCGTTATCAGTAGCTAATCTTAAAGAAGAGTCAGCACTAGTAGATCGTATTAAAGGTGAAGCTCTATTCTTGAAAGCATTTGCTATGCATAATCTAGTAAGATTATATGCAAAACCTTATAGTGCTGCTAATGCTTCAACTCCTGGTATAATAATAAGAGAAGATAATCTTGATACTGCCAATAAACCAAGAGCTACAGTACAAGAAACTTATGATTATATTAT
>Ga0172377_10008440_pt1 | contig 10571 bp, 7 predicted proteins | sample Pumphouse3metaG_FD_119749 | JGI IMG/M metagenome (GOLD analysis project Ga0172377, IMG submission 119749) | Leachate microbial communities from a municipal landfill in Southern Ontario, Canada - Pumphouse #3 metaG | ecosystem: Engineered > Solid waste > Landfill > Unclassified | place: Canada... | reverse complement strand
GCGAATCCGTAATCAGCTTGACTGATCCCCTTCTGATACACAAATCCGACAATCGTAAGACCAACATTCATCGGAGAAGACTTCGCATCCCACAGCATCCTGCTCTCCGTATACATCGACAAACCTCCGTAAATGCTGATCGTAAGCACATAAATGGTGGTCGGCTTCACCGATGGGACGGTAACATTCCAAAAACGCTGCGCCGCACTTGCACCGTCAATGTCAGCCGCCTCGTACAATTCGACAGGCACACTCCTGAGCCCAGACATGAAATACACGATGTTCATCCCCGTCCACCGCCAACAACAAAGGGAAACCATCATTGCCATTGCCGGCCATTGCCGTGATTTCCACATAATCCGTCTTGTCCCGAAGACTTTCATGAAAAATTCATTTACCAAGGCGGAATCCGTCTCATTGAACATAAAACGAAAGGTCATGCCAGCTACGACGACACTGCAGAGGATCGGCATGAAGAGGACGGCACGGAAAAAGGTCCCGCCTCTCATTGACTTACTGTTGAGCATTACCGCAAACAAAAGCGGGAAAGGAATCATCAAGGCTATCGTAATGACCGTGTACAAAAGGGAATTACGGATCGCGGTGGGAAATTCGGAACTCGCGGCAAGCCGTTTATAGTTCGCCAAGCCAACCCATTTGGAAGCTCCCAATTGTACATTTTGGAAACTTGTCATGACCGAAGATATAATCGGATAGATAAAGAAAATGACAAACGTAAGGAGAAACGGCAAGACGAACACATAAGGCGCAACTTTGGCGGAACTGAAGGTTTCCCATCTCTTCTTCAGGGTTTTACGTTTCATGCTCATGAAATACCCTCCATTTCTTTCCTGAAAACAGACCTTCCCGCCCCTTGGGGAAGGAAGGTCCTCAAAACCAAGAACGGTTACTTCGCCTGAGTTTCCATCTCCGTCTGTGTTTCCTTCAATACTTTCTCGACATCTTCCCCGTTAATATACATTCGGTTCCATGTCGTGGAAGAAAGATAATCATTGATCGTCGCACTGTTCTGCATTGTCTTGCAAGCAAAAATTCCGTCTTTGATCTCAGACAATACATCAAACGGATTTGTCGCAAAGTACTTCAGGAATTTGTTGCCTGGGTCTTTTGTGACCGTGAGATTGGTCCATACCTTTGTGTTGATGGGATCATACCCAAGATCCTGCCACAACGTAATGCCACCTGTTTCGCTCAGTTTCGCCCACGTAATGAACCGCGCAGCCAAATCCGCATGGGGACCATTCGCGATAACGACTGTGCCTGTTCCACCAAGCCCGACCGATTTGTACGTTGCATCTTTGAAAACGGGAAGCGGAGCAATCGCAATCTTTCCGGCAAGATCGGGAGCGACATCCGTGAAACGGCCCATATACCATAGCGGGTATCCAAGAGCTGCGATCTCTCCCGATGCCACCGCGGCTTTTCCTGCATCGGTATCAGCATTGCCAGTAGGAATGGTACCAATGATTCCCTCATCATACCAAGACTTCCAAAGTTTGCAGACACGAACCGCATCGGCATTGTACAGGTCAGGCCGACCATCAGCCGTAATGATATCGTGTCCAAGCTCGGCCATCATGTAAGAGAATTCATATGCGCCATAGGTCTCAATGTACGTCATGTACTTTCCCGTCTTCGCCTTGTAGATTCGGCAGGCATTCGCAAAATCATCCCATGTTTTTATGTTGCGATAATCAATCCCGGCCTTCTGTAACAAATCGATGTTGTAGTACATTACCGTGGCGCCGATATGGGATGGCACCCCATACTGTTTGCCGTTCTTCTGATAGACCTGCATGCGTGTATTGACGATTTGATCCTTATATGGAAGCACGTAATCCGTCAGGTCAAGGAATTTAATCTCCCCCTGCATGAAATTCGGCCATTTTCCGATCTCGACATCACAAAGATCCGGCGCTCCTTCCCCTGCGAGCAAACATGAATACAACTTGTCATGCATGGAAGCCCAATCGTAATACGTATCAACCAACTTGATTTGTTCATCAGGATGATCCTCGTTCCATACAACGGACAACTTCTTGTAGGCGTCCATGTGCGCTTGTACAAACGACCATACGGACAATGTGGTCACTGTCGATTGCGAGGTATCTTTCTCAGAAGTTCTCTCCGAAGTCCCTTGCGCAGTCACAAGCGAAAGAATCAATACCGACACTAAGAAAACCGACAATAGTCTCTTCATACCTGTTTCCCCCTTTTTCTTACAACCATGAAAAAAACCTTTCTTTTTTTGCTACTTGAACGTTCATGTAACTCTTAAGGCCATTGTATCATCGCTTTTCTCAAATTGTCAATCTTGTTGCAAGAATGCGTAATCAGGAAGGGGCGGCCAAAAAAAGAATCCCCAAAATCCTGTGTGATATTGATCCAACGACTCACAAAAAAATACAAAAAAGGACATTGGCTACAAATACCTCCTTGGAACAAACGCAATAAATGTCCAAGCTTTTGTAAGACCGGATCCCATTTACGTATCGCTTTTTCTCAAGGACAGCATGCCCAATTCATTGCGTCCACCGTTTGCAAACGGAAATGTCACTCTTCTTCGTATCTATCGGCAAAACAGACTCTGTTGAGGTGCATCAATATGGCCGTGCCTGCTAGGGTAGTGCCGTAGAAGACGACATCCACCGGAAGATTCAGATACTGGACGATGGAACCATTGCAGACTGTACTCCCTGTGCACAGGATGAGATCAGCCCAAGAGACGGCGTCAGGATATGAAGATACTCCATCTTCCACGGGAACGCCGTATCGTATCTGCCCGATATTCGCCGGATTCAGATCCAATACTTGAACACTTCTTCCCGTTTTCGCCAGCATTTCCAATAGAGCAGGCTGGTATCCCACCAACACAACCCGCTTATAGTCAGGATACCGCTCATCAAGGAATGAGCGCATATCACATGCACACTGTTCCGGGCCGTCCTTCCGGCAATGAACTGTACTGCGACATAACCCTTTGGCGCGCATCACCGCATTCAACGCGGCGATGCACATGCTCCTTCCTCCGGCGTCATGCACCATGTCGATGTCCAGCAATTGCTCCAGTGTCCCAGAGAATGCAACGGGCGCGCTGGTGAACGCCTGTCCTTTCGCACCGTCTACCTCGGCCTGGATCATCTCCTCTTTGCCGGTAAGGATGGGAAAATCCTTCCGTTTTGTCTGTCCGATCGCCTCTTCGGGACTCAGAGACCTGCAAGTAACCGACACGGCTTGGCCCCTCAGACCCTCTTTCTTGAGAAACTCAGAAAACAATCGTTTCCATTCGGCATAAAACCGCTCACGCGTCATCATCATTGCCTCCATTTGCACACGTGCTTCCCAAAAACGCATGCGTCTCTTCATCCCAATTATGATCAAACAAATGCGTCGGGGTTACAACTCCCTTAAGTCTCCCGCCGATCATTACGCCGATATGGTCGGCAAGCAACCGCGCCTCTTCAAAATCATGGGTAACAAACAGAACCGCACAGGCATAGGTCTTTCGCACTTTCTGTATCATTCGGTACATGCGTTTCTTGGTTACCGGATCAAGCGCAGAAAACGGCTCGTCCAACAAAAGAAGCGGAGGATGCATCAACAGGGCGCGTGCGAGCGCCACGCGTTGCTGTTCACCACCGCTGAGCGTACCAGGATATTGAGACAACACGCCATCCACACCAAATCGGAACGCGATGTCCCTGACGTTCTCTTTGACGGCTTGTTTGTCCTCATGCCGCATTCGCAACGGATACCCGATGTTTTCCTCCGCAGTCATATGAGGGAACAAACAATACTCCTGATACAGATAACCGATATTCCTCCGATACAAGGGAACATCCAACACGGGGCTTCCTCGATACAGCACACTCCCTGCCTCAGGCCTATAGAATCCTGCGGCCGCTTCCAACAGCAAGGTTTTCCCCGCACCGGTTCTCCCGATGATCGCGAACATCTCTTGGTTTTCCACGGAAAACGAGATATGATCCAAGAGAAAATCACCACGGCGAACCGTCACTCCGTCAAAGCGAAGGATCGGATCACTCATATCGACTCCTTTTTCCCCCGCGCCGCGTCAGCCAGTCGGCAACGAGGAAGGATATTGCGGAAATCATCAACAGGATAAATGCGCTGGAAAGCGCTCCATCAAGATCGTTGACGCTCACGTTCAGGTAAATGCTCGCCGGCAACGTCTCCGTTTTCATGCGGGTGACGCCGACAAGCATCATGGTCGCGCCGAACTCTCCCAACGCACGGGACCAAATCAGAATAACAGCGCTTATCAACGAATTTTTGGAAAGCGGCAGGAGAACGCTGGTGAATTGTCGGAACGGAGAAGCCCCCAACAACCCCGCTACATGTTCCAGTTTGACACTTAGGACCCTGAACGCGGCAGAAGCGTGCTTGATGGCAAACGGAAGGTTGACCACCAACTGGGCGATTACGACACCTCTCGGGTTGAACACCACCGCAAACCCCGTTTTTTTCAATACCTTGCCAAACGGCGACGCAAAAATAATCAACAGGCTCAGTCCCAGTACGATGTTGGGCAGTGTCATGGTCAGTTCCAGCACCCCTTCGATCGCAGATCTCCCGGGGAAAGAACTTCGTGTAAGGACATAAGCCGTAGGAACCGCCAGCAAGAAACACACCAAGGTCGAAACGCATGCGCTCCCTACACTCAGGCCGATAGCGAACCGGGTTTCGCTTTGGGAGACTGACCGGAACAGACTTTTCGCCCCTTGCAGGACGACGACAAGTACGTTGCTGCCGATGGAGACGACCGCGATGCCCATCAGCAACATGCAGATTGTCACAAAAGTATCAGGACGCCTTCCTTTCATTGCACAAGAACATACCCAAACGAAGCCCAGATGTCATGCACCGTCGACGACGCAAGAAAATCGCTGAACGCCTGTACCGCCTCGGCATCCGAGTTGAAATCCAATTGTGCCGCGGGAACCACCTTCACGTATCGATCAAGATCTTTGGTATCACAAATCTCCACGTCTTTGGCATCGCAGTTCTCTTTCCATACGATGGCCGCATCGGCCTCCCCCAAACCGATCAACGTAGCAAGTTGCGGAGCGGTCGTCGTCGTGGCGCCAAGGTTCACCTTGTCGGCAACCCCGTAATCAGAGAACGCCTTCTTGGCGATTTTCCCGATCGGCGTCGATTGGGGATCCCCGATCACCGTCACGATGTCTCCGCTCCCCAGATCCTTGATCCCCCCGATCCGTTTGGGATTCCCTTGTGCAACGGCAAGGACCGGGATGTGCTTGACCAAATCGATGCTGTTTACCACAAAATTGCTGACCGGTTTCACTTCCTCGGCGGAACCTGCGATAAAGAAGGCACCTTCCTTCGTCTGTGTGATCTGCGTCTGGATCTGCGCGGCATTGGCATAGGTAACATTCACGTCGCATCCCGTCCGCGTCTGAAACGCTTCGACAATCTTTTGGAACGGTTTCTGCATTCCCGCCCCGCAATAGATGAACAAGGACTTCCCCTGCAAATTTCCCGTCTTGGCGATCTCTTCTTCTTTCGTCCCTTGGGCAAAGGCTATAAAAGCCGCCATCACCAAACGCCCTATCATGACCGGAATTGTGAGAGGCACAGCCGAAGGCCTAACAATCGATGGAAAACTTGTCGATTTCTCTACCCAGAAACTCAATTAGGTCTTAGACTTTTGATGTACTTTACGAGGCAAAGAGGATCCGATGAAGAAAAGATCACAGCGTTATACTCACATGATAATCTCCTACTGCATCGTCATTGCGATTCCCCTTTTGTTTGCCTTCTTGTTGTACCCCATTCTGGTCAACAGCTATGCCCAGAATACCTTTTCCCAGAACTCCTCCATGCTTTCCGTCTGCGCTAAGGAACAGGACAGCATGATGCAAAGGCTAAATTTTACCATGGAGTACCTGTTACTCCATCCAGACATCTCCAACCTGTCCCGGGATGAGAAATACCAGCTTGGCCAGACGGAATACGAGGAATACATCGCCTTCTCTGATCTGAACAAGACGGGATCCGGCCTGAACACCAAGGACATCGTCGTTTACTATCCCTTCTCCAATCGTGTCATCAGCCTGAAAGGTGCGATGAACTTCCCACTCTACTACAACCTGATGCTTAAATCGTCCAACTACACGGAAGAACAGGTTACCCGATATCTGCAAAAATTCCACTCCAAGGAGTTCATCGACCTGGACGATGATACCCTGCTTTACATCAGTTCTGACCCAAAGTCGATGGGTATCGCTCCATCCTACCAGATTGGGTTAATGTTGAACCGTTCCAGCCTGACCGCCATCGTCCGGCAGATCGGGTGGGATGACCAGATCTCCATGGTCATCACAGACAGAAAAGGTTTTGTTGTTGATTCGTTCGGCAAACAGAACGATATCTCCCTGTTTGACACCACGCTCTGCAACGGTACCACCCACACCGTTGGGAAAGGGCAGGACAAGAAAGTCCTAATTTACCAGGAGTCGACCTTCTGGAAGTACTACGAGACCATCCCATACAGCATCTACAGGAAGGATGCCCGCCATATCCTGCTTTTCTTCACACTGGGGCTCCTCATCAGCATCATCGCTGTGTTCACCCTCGCCACCTACTTTACCCGGAAGAACTACGTCCCCATCAAACGGGTCATGCATGTGCTCGGCGGAGCAGAAAACGAGACCATCGGGGACGAATACCAGTGGGTCGAGAACAAGGCAAAGCAGATACTCGACGAGAAAACGATGGTCCAGCGGCAGATCGACAGCGAGAAAGAATCAGTAAGACGTTACTACATCGCCAACCTGTTGGACCACATGTACGACGTAGAAGAGGACAGCTCAGACAAACCGATCTTGTTTTCCGGGCAATTCTTCACCGTCGCCATCGTCACCTTCTTCGACTCTCCCAAGCACAAAGCTCCGCTGGTTTTAACGGACAAGCAACTTCAGACCCATGAGCAGACGTTCTCCGACATAATGGAGAAAGAATCTTCGGATAAAGGCATCAACTGCTACTTTCTCACGATGAACGGCAGGATCGTTATCTTGTGCAACACAGAAAAGCAATCACTCGGCATTATCACCTTGATGTTGGAAGAGGCTCAAGAACAATTTCAGACCAATACGACGATATTGATCGGAGACGAACACCAAGGCAAAGAAGGCATCTTTGCCTCCTACCAGGAAGCCTTGGGACTGTTCAACTACCAATACCTACTGGATGATGATTTGATCTGCTATGATGACATCAAAGACAAGAAAGGTACGTTCTTTCTTGGACCGGAGCAGGAACAGAAGCTACTCAATGCTGTCTCTGCCGGCGACAAGGAAAATGCCCGGAGTATCGTCCAGGAGCTGTTCAAGTTGCTCTCCGGTACCACGCCTTACATCTACAACTACTCGATGTTCACCATCCTGGGCTACCTCTCCAACATTGCCGAGAAGAATGGCATCCACGACTTCTTCGAGCAAGTCCCAGAAGCCAAGACCTTCTCCATTGACACGCCGCTGGAAGAGACGGAGCAGAAGTTCCTCAGGACCATCGATGCCTTGATCGCCGTGATCAGGCAGAAGAAAGGTGACGATGGCAGTTCGTTCATCAACAAGGTCGAGGCATACATCGACGCTCACTACCAGGACTACAACCTGAACATTTCATCCATCGCCTACCACTTCTCCATTTCCTCGTCATACCTGTCCACGCTGTACCGGAAGGAAAAGGGTTATTCCCCTCTGGAGCGAATCAATCAACTCCGCATCGAAAAGAGCATCAAGCTCCTCCAAGGAAGTGATTCGATAGCCCACATCGCCACTATCGTAGGTTTTAACGACAGCAACTCCTTCATCCGTGTGTTCAAGAAGATCAAAGGCATCACACCGGGGCAGATGCGGAACCTCACCTCACAGGACTGAACATCTTCAATATCTAAAATTCGTCTTCAAAACCTCCAAAACTTCCAAAATTGAAGATGCTTCAACAATTTTCAAGATTGCGTGTTCCCCAAACCGGATCGAACAATGGTGACGTGATCAAAACTCACACAAAGGAGTTACAAACGATGAGAAAAACAACGTTGCTCGTACTGATGGTGCTCTGCGTCACCTCTGCACTCTTCGCCAATGGAACAAAGGAAACTGAAGTGCAACAACCAGTTTCCACCTCCTCCACGTTTACCGGTTATCCGATGGAGAAAGACACACCGGTCAGTTTTTGGATCAAGCCCGGTTCATCCGTCACCGCCAACTTCAGTTCCATGGGTGACACCCCATTCTACAAAGAAGCCTTGAAGCGAACCGGAATCGACATCGATTTCCAACATCCGCCCATCGGACAGGAGAACGAGCAGTTCTCTTTGATCATGGCCGATGGCAATTATCCGGACATTATGATGTACAACTGGCTCAGCAACTATCCTGGCGGACCTGCGAAAGCCATTGCCGACGGTGTCATCATGTCACTTAACGATATTTTTGACAAATACTGTCCCAACATCAAAGCGTACCTTGCCGCCCATCCGGACTACGACAAAGCCATCAAGACAGATGACGGACAGTACTACTGTGTCCCGATGATCAACACAGAAGGGACTGGAACCTTCCTCGGGCCCATGATCAGAAGCGATATACTGGCCCACCTCGGGAAAGAAGTGCCGACTACCATCGATGAATGGTACGATGTCCTGAAAGCGGCCCAGGCAAGTGGAATTTCCCATCCACTGGCTTCTGAGTTCAGCCAGATCGACATCAGGAACTGGAATCCGTTCATGTACGCCTACAAGACGGACAGCAGTTTCTTTGTCGCCGATGACAACACTATCCACTATGGGCCTATTGAAGAAGGTTACAAAGAGTACTTGGAGAATTTCGCAAAGTGGTATCGCGAAGGTTTGGTCGACCCTGATCTTCCTTCTCTGACTACCGATCAGGTAACCGAGAAGATGACCAGCGGCAAGAGCATCGCCGCCTGGGCATTGGTCGGAGGTCGTATGGGTTCCTGGATTCCCGCAGGACAGAAGACCAACCCAGACTACATGCTGATCGCAACCCCCTGGCCCACCTTGGGAAAAGGCGAGACACCGGAGTACGGATGGTCTGCAATGCCGTTCTCGGGCAACGGTGCCGCCATCACTACGAAGTGCAAGAATGTCGAGCGTGCCGCAAGACTCTTGGACTACTTCTGGTCTAATGAAGGTCATGATTTCGCCTACTTTGGAACCAAAGACGTGACTTACACCATCGATGCAGATGGCAACTACCATTACACTGACTTGATCACCAAGAATACCAAAGGCTGGACCCTCGGCCAGATGATCGCCGCCTACACTATTGCCAACTACACGACTCCGACATACGCCGACATCCGGTATTCCAAAGAATATGCAAGTCTGCCTTCCCAGAAAGAAGCCTATGACATCTGGCGGACAAATTGTCTGAAGCACCTACTTCCACCGATCACTCCAAGCCCTGACGACAGCAAGACCTTGGCTCGCATCATGAACGAGATCACCACGTACCAGAGAGAGCTTTCGTTAAAGTTCATCCTTGGCACCGAGGACATCGACAAGAGCTGGGACACCTATGTCGCCAATATCAAGAAAATGGGAATCGACCAGGCGCTGGCCATCGAAAATAAAGCATACGATTCGTATCAGAACCGTTAGTCTTCTTCTTCCTCCGGTCTGTGGAGGTTCCCCTCCACAGACCATGTAAGGTTACTATATGAAACAAAAAATCTCTCAAGACTGGCAACGTAACAAGTCTTTGTATTTGCTTGTCCTCCCCGTCGTCCTTTTCTACGTCATTTTCGCCTATAAACCCATGTACGGGGCCTTGATCGCTTTCAAGGACTACTCTCCTGCGCTGGGTTTCTCCAAAAGTCCCTGGGTCGGGACGGAGAATTTCACCCGTTTTTTCCAGAGCGTTTACTTCTGGAGATTGATTAAGAATACTTTCCTACTGAGCATCTATTGCTTGCTCTGGGGATTCCCGGCCTCCATCATCCTTGCGCTGATGATCAACAACGTCAAAAACAAGCACCTGAAGAAGACCGTACAGACGATCTCATACCTACCCCACTTCATCTCTCTTGTGGTTGTTTGTGGCATGATCGCCGACTTCTGTGTCTCGACTGGTTTGATCAACGATGTCATCGCCTTCTTCGGTGGCACACGAAAACCGTTGTTGCAGGATCCTGCCCAATACAGGAAGATCTACGTCATCTCCCAAATCTGGCAACAGATCGGATGGGAATCCATTATCTATCTTGCAGCTCTTTGCAATATCGATTCCCAACTGTACGAAGCCGCCAGGATCGATGGTGCCGGCAAATGGAAACAACTTCTCCACGTGACCCTTCCCGGGATCGCACCGACCATCATCATCATGCTTCTGCTGTCCATCGGCCGTTTGATGAGTCTGGGTTATGAGAAGACCATCTTGTTGTACAACCCGGCCACCTATGAAACAGCGGACATCATTTCGTCCTACGTGTACCGCAGTGGCCTGATCAACCAGGAATGGAGCTATTCCACCGCAGTC
>Ga0172377_10008439_pt1 | contig 10571 bp, 3 predicted proteins | sample Pumphouse3metaG_FD_119749 | JGI IMG/M metagenome (GOLD analysis project Ga0172377, IMG submission 119749) | Leachate microbial communities from a municipal landfill in Southern Ontario, Canada - Pumphouse #3 metaG | ecosystem: Engineered > Solid waste > Landfill > Unclassified | place: Canada... | reverse complement strand
TTTGGGGACTGGTGCGATTAGTCAAAAAGAATGCCGAGGAGGAAATTTCACAAAATCTAGCACGAGAAGCAGAATTTGCAAATACTACTTTGCAAAAGACTTTGATAGATGTACGAAGAAAAGATTTATTGATTAGTGAACTAAGAGAACAAAATCAAAATATTCGTAATGAATTGAGTAAAACGAAGGAAAGACTAGCAACCGTTGTTACAAAAAACCTATCCAACTTTTTAACTTTGAATGATTTGGTTAAAAGCGAAAAGATGAAAGAATTAAGGCAGTTTATTGCTAAACTCAATCCTTCTATTGCGGCTACCAAACAAAAAGAGTAATGATTTTGCCGTAAATGTATATATAATATATATTAAAAAATCTATAAGTATATAGATTTTTTATTTTTAAATGCTTTACATAAACTTTTTATACGAGTAAACTAAAAAGGAAGATTACAAAAGAGGTTAGTTATGCAAGTAAATTTAGTGATAGGGAATAATCATTTTGATATATTAAAAAAGCAAATGGAATTAGTTTCATCTGGTTTATCAAATGGACACAAGCAAATTTTTATTGTACCAGATAGGTTTAGTTTGGGAATGGAAAAATTTGTGTTGGAGAGTCTAGGAATTACCGCTAGTTTTGATATTGAGGTATATACCTTTTCACGCCTTGCCTCAAAGTCCCAAGATTTGAGTTCTAAAAAAGTTTTGTCAAGTCTAGGTGCTACTATGATAATTCAAATGTTACTAGAAAAGTACAAAACTGAATTGAAATGTTTTGTTCACACCGCAAGGACAATAGTTTTTGCAAGTATTTTATTTGATAGTATTTCGCAATTAAAATCCTGTCAAATTTCCCCTGCCGACCTTTTATCTAGTGCAGAAAACCAGCAAGACCCGGCATTAAAAGCCAAAATGCAAGATATTAGTTTTATTTACAGCAAATATGAAAATTATTTGCAAAATGACTATTTGGATAGTAGTAACAAATTGAAATTACTGGCAGAAACTTTGCCAGACAATACAATTTTAAAAAATGCAGATGTACATTTTTGCCATTTTGACAATATGACAGAGCAGGGATATGACATTCTTTTACGAATGGTAAAAGTGGCAAATAGTGTTTCGTGTGGTGCTTTAAAAGCAGAGAAAACGCAAAATAATACAAATATTTTTAATGAAATTCATTTGAATAAGATTTTGGATATTTGTAAAAGGAATAGTATCACCCCAAATATTTTGGAAGTTGTTTGTAGTTTGGACAAAAATAGAAGTCAAATTTTATCAAATGTTTTTGCTTATGAACAAAAGCTTATGGAGATTGAAAACCATTTTTTAAGTTTATATCAAGCGGGAAATCCGTATGCCGAAGTGGATTTTGTGGCAAAGGATATTTTGAGAAAAATTCGAACACTCGGTACAAGATTTAGAGATATAAATATAAATTGCACTGATTTAAAAACATACGCTCCTTTATTTAAAGAGGTATTTTCTAGGTTTGAGATTCCTTTCTTTATAGATTTACCTTTTTCGGCGAACGATAGTGAGGCCTTTAAGTTTGTCAATGCCGTTTTTGGGGCTATTACAAGTGATTTTGCCATAGAAAATGTGCTGAAATTTATAAAAAACCCAATAACAAATCTAGATAGTAATTCCCAAGCCATTTTTGAAATAGTGGCAAAAAGATATTCACTTGATAGAAATTTGATATTTAAAAAACTAGATGGTTTGGGCGATGACGAAGAATACAATGAATTTTGCAATATTGTGCAAAATGTTTTGACTCCACTTGTTACTTTTAATAAAAATATAAGTGCTTCAAAAACAATAGGTGAATATTGTAGCAGTCTGGAAATATTGATGGAAGAAATGCAATTTGATAACAGACTGAACGCTTTGGCTGATGAGGCGAGCGTAAATTATGATTTAATCAATCAAAGTATTTATCGTCAATCAATAGATAAATTGAGAAAAATTATTACCGAAATGCACGAAATAATGGCAGAATTTGAAACAGAATTTGAAACCTTTGTTACGATTTTTAATGCAGGGGCTAGCGGTGTTACTATATCGCCTTTACCTATGTCGCTTGATTGTGTATATGTGGGGCAAGCATTGCAAAGTGTTTTTGAAAGTAAAAAGATTATGTATTTAGTGGGTGCAGTGGACGGAAAATTACCTGCGTGGGTACTAGATGTAGGTTTGATTACTGATAATGATATCGAAAACCTCGAAAAGCAAAAAGTAAAAATAGAGCCAAGTATTACTGAAATAAACGCTCGTAGCAGACTTGCGGTTTTGCAGGATTTGATTACTTTTCAAACAGAATTGAAAGTTTTGTATCCTTTGAATATTAATGGTGAGAAATGTGACCCCAGTACTGTTATTAAAGATTTGTCAAAGATTTTCACCTGGCAAGATAGCCCTATCCCGATTGTAAATATCGAATATTTATGTGCAAATGACAATTCTGCTTTTGGCGGTGAGGGGCAAAGATTACTTTTTAACTGGGGCAACTATGACAATATGTTGCGTGCAATAATGGAATCAATGAACAAAGAAACGGAGATAGATAGAACACTATTAGCGACTGCCAGAAAATGTTTGGTAGATACGGGATACAAGGAATTGATTGACAATATGAAAGGTGCAAATATCGAAATATCTATTTCACCAGATGTTGCAAAAAATTTGTTTTTTGGAAAAGGAAAAGTTTCTGTAACGGAAATTGAAAAATATTTTAATTGTCCTTATTTGCATTTCTTGGAGTATGGCTTAAAAGTGAAAGAGCCAAAAACTAGCCAAATGGATAGTTTGGATATAGGTACAATTTTGCACGCAGTTTTGGAAAACTTTACAAAAGTGTTAAGAAAAGAAGGTAATTTAAAAGATAATGAAATTAGTCATTTGGTAGAGAATATTTTTGATGAAATTATTTCAAAACCAGATTTTGCAAGGTTGGTTGCTACTGGGCAAAACAAAAATATGCTAAGTGGACTGAAAAACGAAAGTGTAAGAGCCTGTAAGGCTATTAATTATCAGCAGTTAAATAGTAAATACAAAATAAAGTTTATAGAAGAAAGTTTTGGGAATTCGGGTTTTGCACCTGTACCAGAAATTGCTGTTTTGAATACTGATTTAAAAATCAAAATAAAAGGGAAGATTGACCGAGTAGATTGTTTGGGTTCAAAATATCGAATAATAGATTACAAAAGTAGTAAAAATGCCGGCGTATTTAATCTGGTAAACTTTTACATAGGTAAAAAAATACAGTTATTTTACTATGCCTATGCTATGCTAAAAGGCTTAAAGAAGCAAGATGAATCCGCAAGTATTAGTGGAGTATATTATTTGCCAGTTCATAGAGAATATGCCGAGGAAATAAACATTAGCGAGTATTCAGGTTACAAAATGGACGGTGTTACTCTGGGGGACTATTCAAATCTAATTGAGCAGGATATGAGTATAAATTTTGACAAACCAAAGTCGGATATTATACCTTTTAATATCAGTACAAAAAAAGAACATATTATTTCACAAGATGCTACACAAGTACAGAATTATAAATTTTACGCTAATTCAAAGCAATTAGAAGAAATGTTAAATTATAGTGAAAAGATGATTACAAATGCCATACTAGAACTTGCTAACGGATATATATCGCCAAAGCCTATCAAAAGTGCTTGTGAATATTGTGCTTACAATAATATTTGCAGAGTGGCTTGTGTAAATAACAAGATAGAGCGAAGTGATAACTTTGAAGTAAAGGTCGATTCTTTTGGAGGGCTAAAATAATGGAATTAAAAAAAGAACAGCAGGACGCTATTTTTACAAAGGACAAAGATATTTTGGTATCTGCGGGGGCGGGTAGTGGAAAAACTTTTGTAATGATTGAACGCATTTCAAAAAATATTATAGAAGATAACAAATCAGTTACAAATATGTTGGTTGTTACTTTTACAAATGCCGCTTCAAATGAAATGCGACTGAAACTTGAAAAAAATTTGCGTGAAAAAATTGCGAGTCAGGAATGTAGTGAAGCCCAAACCAAACATATAAAAAAGCAATTAGATATGCTGGGACAGGCGGATATTTGTACATTGCATACCTTTTGCCAAAATATCATCAAAAAATATTTTTATGTTATTGATATAGACCCAGCCTTTAATATTTTGGATGAAAATGAAGGAAAAGTTCTATCTGGGCTTGCTTTGGAAAATGTTTTGAAAGAGGTAACTAATCAGCCAGAATTTGATGATATTTTTCTTGCTTTGGATAATAAGAGAAATTATGATAAAGTTCAGGAAGTAATAGAAAAAACTTATAACTTTATCGTAAATCAGCCAGACTTGGAGCAGTTTAAAAAAGAAGTAACAAATAGTTATAGTGGGGATATTGATGAAAATATTTTTGCAAAAACTATAAATACTTACTCGGTTCGTTTGATTGATTTTTATATTGAACAGTTTAAAGCCTTAAAAGAAGAATCTATACAATTAGGTTTTTTAAAACTTGTAGAAATGTGCGATGGTATAATAAAATCAATAAGTAATATAAATAGCACAAATTCTTTTAGCAAAAATCATTTTGCAATTTTTAATTTACCCGATATGCCACAATTACCAAGACTCACAAAAACCGAAGTAAATTGTGAAGATGTACACGACAGAGCAAAAGCCTTGAAAACTAATCTTGCCGCTAAGTTGCTGTATTTAAAAAATAAAGTATTTTTGGTAGATGATTTGGAAATTTTGAAGCGTGATTTGGACTTTTCTCATCATTTGATGGATATAGTTTTTGTACTTGTAGAAAAATATCACCAGGAATTTAAAAAATTAAAGAAGCAGAGGAATGTTCTAGATTTTAATGATTTGGAGCACTATGCTTTGCAGATTTTGAAAGATGAAAAAGTCGCCGAACAAATAAAAAAATCTTATGAACAGATTTTTGTTGATGAATACCAAGACATAAATGATATTCAGGAAAGCATAATTAATACGATTTATACACCGCAAAAGTTGTTTTTGGTAGGCGATATAAAGCAAAGCATTTATGGTTTTAGAAATACTAATCCGCAAATATTTTTGAATAAGCAAAAACTATATAAAGAAGATAAAGCAACAAAAGTTGCTTTGCCTCTCAATTTTAACTATCGTAGTGACCAAAAGATTTTGAGTTTTATAAATGGTATTTTTGGCGAACTAATGACTAATGAACTCGCTGGGCTTGATTACAAAAACACGAGTGAAATGCAGGCGGGTATAGATTTTTTGTCGCCTACTGTTGCTTTGCCAACTGTGGAAATTGATATATTAAAACGCAAAGAGGAAAAAGAAGAAAAGGAAGTTCCGTTAAATGTTTACAGTGTAAAAGATGCTCAAACACTTGATGATAGTGAACAAGATGAGGCAAAGAGAGAAGCAAATATAATTATAACTAAAATAAACAATTTATTAAAAGAACAAACACAAATTTTTGATACAAAGACAAAAGATTTTCGTCCTATTGAATTTGGTGATATTACATTATTGACAAAAAGCAGAAGCGAATATCTAAATACTATAATTGCAAAAATTGCAGAAGTATTTCCTATTCAATCAATAAGCAAAGATACTATTTTTAATGAATATGAAGTGCAGTTGTTATATAGTTACCTTAAATTAATAAATAATTTTTACGATGATAAAAGTTTACTTACTTGTTTAGTTAGTCCAGTTTGTGAATTAAAAGAAAATGATTTAGCAAAGATAAAAGAAGCAAATATAAATAATGAAAACTTTTATCAAAATGTAATATTTTATATGGAAAAGTATCAGGATAATTTGGCTACAAAATTAAAGGATTTTGCATCTTATATATATAAGGGAAAACAAATTTTACATAATGGCACTATTTTTGATGTCTTGAATTATTTTGTAAATGCTACACATTTTGAAGCAATTTTATCTTTAATGGAAAATGGTCAAGAGCGTATAAAGAATGTAAGATTTTTTATAAATAGTTTTGTTAATAGGTCTTATAACAATGATTTATTTGCTTATATAAATTATGTAGAAAATGCGAGTGTTCCACCAAAGTTGGAAGCGGATAATTTGAATGGTGGAAATTATATCAAAGTGGAAACGATGCATCATAGTAAGGGGCTAGAATATCCTATTGTATTTTTGGTGGATTGTGGACACGGTTTTAATAGAACTGATTTGCGTGGGGATATACTTTTTAGTAGCAAGTTGGGACTGGGTTTTTATACTTATGATTTTGCAAATAGAATACGCCGTTCCACACTTGCAAGAAGTGCGATTACAATTAGTTTGATTGATAATGATTTTGCAGAAAATCAACGATTACTTTATGTTGCGTGTACTCGTGCGAAGAATAATTTGTATATTGTTGGTAAACAAAATTTGAGTAAGTTGGTTGCAAACAAAACTGAATATTCAGTAAGGCAAAGTGAAAGTTATATGGCACTGTTTTTGTCCACCTTGAAGTCGGCAGAAATAGTTGCACTACAACAAGGTAAAGATAAACTCAACATACATAATGGTCAGGCGAATGAATTTCAAATTAATGTCTATGAAGTAGCACATTTTGATAACATAAATGCAAAAATTAGTACTAAACCCATTAGAATTAGTGATTATAACCCAGAATTTGAGCGGGATACCCACAAATATTTGGATTTTGTGTACGAAAATAAAGAAAGTATAGACAAGGCTTATAAGAATACTGTTACTGGATTAATGCGTACCGAGAGTTTGGATGGTGTAAACTTTACTAATACTCCAAAGGCCTTTCTTTTAAGTGAAAACAAGGTAGTAACTACGAGTGCCGAAGCGGGAATTGTATATCACAAGGTGATGTCTATTATTGATTTTGAACTGGATACTTTGGGACAAGTGCAAGAATTTTGCCAAAATAATCTAGTAATAGATGAATTAAAATTGATAGATTGCAACAAAATATTAGCGTGTGTAAGGCACATTAGACCTTTGTTGGTGGGGGCTGATAAAGTCCTTCGTGAGCAACCATTTTTGATGAATATTCCCTATGATGAACTGATAGAAAAAAGTAGCATAAAAGATTATATTTTGATACAGGGAATTATTGATTTAATCATAGTAAAAAACGGTGAGGCAATATTACTAGATTACAAGATGACTAGTATAAAAGATGCCAAAGCATTGGCAGAAAAATACAAATTACAACTACTATGTTACCAAAAAGCAATAGAAAGTGCATTAAATTGTAAGGTTAATACAAAAATTCTTTATTCTTTTTTACAAGAAGTTCAAATTATTGTTTGACAAACAAACTTACAATTTATTATAATGAAACTACAAGAATAGACAAATTTTTGTAATAGGAGAGTAAGATATGTTTTCTTTGATAGGAGCGACTGGTACATCAATAAGTTGGCTGGATAATTTGATGTCATCAGTCTTGGGTATATTAACGCTGGATATGATGCTCTATATTTTTGGTGGCATAATGCTTGCTATCATTCTTGGTAACACGATAGGGCTTATTTGGTCTTATGAAGAAAAAAGTATGCGTGCTATCAAGAGGATAAACAAATACTTACAAAGCAATTCAAGTATTAATGACAGCAACTTGGTAGAATTTAATAAGCGTATGAAAAAATTGCCAACTAGAATTCGTGAAAGATGGCAGTTGTTTATGTTGGAAAGGGTGGGTAGCCCTAGCCGATATTTGTCTGTTGAATATTGTGTAAAACGACCACTTTACAATAGTTCTGTTTTACAATCTATTCATCAGGTAAAATACATAACTATCATTTTAGCAATAGTTTCACTTGTTATGTCTTTTGCAGTTGTGGGTTACAGTGATGTAGCAAACACATTAGGGCTTGCTGGTGTTTTATCATCATCTTTAACCATTCCTTGCATTATGGCAGTTTTTGGAGTGGCGTATTGTATGATTTTGCAGGTGAGGTTCAAATATCTAAACCGAGATTTCTATGATGTATTTACAATTTTCGTTCGTAACATTGATAAGGCAACAAATACAATGCCTGACTATGTTGATTATGAATTATTGTTTACAAAGAAAGAAATTGAAGCAGGCATACCAGTACTTCGTGAATACTTGGAAAAGAAAGCGTTGGAGGAGCAACGCTTACTTGAAAAAGCAAAACGAGAAGAGGCAAACCACAGTCCATATAATTTTGAAGACCTGGGAATTAATGGTTCTCAATTAATTGAAAGAGCGGTTGATGAGAGTGAAGAATTCTTGACCTACAAGATACAATTACAAGATGAAATCAACGGACTGGAAAAACAATACCAGATTACCGAACAGAATATGGACGATATGGAGCGTGATGCAAATAAAAAGTTGCAGGCCATAAAAGAAAACTTGGAGCGTTTGGACAAGGCTATTAGTGAAACCAGTAACCGAGTTGAAATCAACTATAACCGTAGGCAAGCAAAAGAAGAAATGGACAAAAGACTTCTTTTGGAAAAAGAACTCAAAGCAATGTTAGATAAGGAAAAAGTGGCACAAGATGCTTTGCGTGTTGAAATCGAAAAACGCAAAGAGGAAATTGAAAAGAATAAATCGGGCGTTGAAGAGGCGCTGAAAGCGGAATACGATACCTTTGCTACAAAAGTTTATGATGAAATTTTCCAAAAAGTATCACAGGAAACTGCCGATGTTATACACGATTATGAAATTCAGGTGTCCAGATTAAAAGCAAAGTTAAAAGAGTTTAATACTGATATTGAGAAAAAGAGTTCAGTAATTGAAGCAAAGACTTTGGAACTGGAAAACTTGAAAGCTCAAAATGAAAAGTTACAAAATAAAGGTAAAAAGCCAAAAGATGATGTTGTAAAAAAATCTAATGACGAAGAAGTTATTAGTGATTTTGGAAATGACGCCTTTAATGCTAGTCACGAAGCCGTTGACATTAATACTCCAAACTTAATCAATAATATTGAGGGAGTGGAAAAAGGCGAAACCGTTAGCAATTTTAATCAATATTATGACGATAATGGAAATGCTATTGATTATAGTAAATATTTAGACGAAAACGGTAATTTGGTAGATTACAGCCAATATTATGATGAGAATGGTAATTTAATAGATTATAGTCAGTATTATGATGAAAATGGAAACTTAAAACCTGAATATGCTAGTGCTTTGCCTAATGGTGAACAAAAAAATAAAGATGATAATGATGGCGAAACGGGCGATGATGGTGCAAAAGTCTTGAAACCCGCTTCCAAAGAAACTGCAAAAGAATTACCCAGAAAAAATATAGAACCTAAAACTCAAAATGAAGAACCACAAGATAATATCTTGACTCCGCCTGCTGTTGAAACAAAATCTTCGACAGTTGGAGAAATGGAACAACAGGCAAAAGTGGAGGAACAAAAAGTTGAAGTTTCTAAAAAGCCAGAAATAATAGAAAATGTTGCAAAAAAACCAGAAAGCAAAATAGAAACTCAACCGTCAACGATGCAAAATAATTCACAAGTTGCTACGGGAAACACTACGGGAAACGGTAGCGAAACTGCCAATAAACCTGTGGTTCAAGGTCCAAACCCTGCTTATTCATTTTCAAATTTTGACATTGACACTTTGATTGACAATGGTGAAGATGAAAAAGAAAATTACTTTACATCAAATGACAATTTTGAAGATGATTTTATTAAGAAACCAACAGATAAAGAGCCAGAAATAAAGGAAACTCCAAAAGAGGAAAACAAGCCTCAGGAAATGAATAACTGGGATTATAATGGCGAGAAAAATAATAGTTCACCATTGAGTATGGAAAAACAAGATGATGTAGTAGTATCTTGGAAAAATCAAGAAGCAACTAAGCCAAAAGATGATTTTATTGAAATAGAAAAGCCTGTAAAACATAGTACATCAGCGGAAAAAGAAGAGCAGGAAGAAACAGATAGTCAAAAATCTGCAACTAAAAAGAAAAAGATGGAAGAACACGAAGATAAAGGTGAGAAAAAATCAACAAAATCTCATACAAACGATACTGAAGATTTGTTGAATTTACAAAAACAAATTGCCGAGGAAAACGATAAATTAAAGAAACAACAAGAAGAATTGAGGTCGCAAATTGATAAGACTTTGAGTGCAATGGAAACAAAAACCGATGTAACAAAATCAGAAAAACAAAAAAATATCAAAAAAATAAAAACCTTGATTGACAAATTAAAAGTTGAATCCAAAGACGCCAAGGCAAGAGGTGCAAGTAAAGCGGAAATTTCAAAAATCAACAAGAGTGTTGCAGAATTATTAAAAGTAATTACAAAATATCAATCTGGTAATTAAAGTTAAAAAACTAGCCGAAAAAATAAGAGGCTAGTTTTTTTATTAATTTATTATTTACTTATTTGATACTTTGAATAAGGTCAGTCATTAAATTATATTGCTTAATTGTATTGATAAGAGGTATGGTGATTATAGTATTTCTTCTGGCTATTATTTCACCATTTTGAGAAGCGATATCGTGAATTAATTTCTTGCCTAAAAGTGTTGTCATAGAGTTGATTCGTACGGGTATTTTTTGTATTTGTTCTGGTTGTTGAATGGAAA